>ENA-OPSA01000002-OPSA01000002.1-human-gut-metagenome-genome-assembly--contig:-NODE-2-length-101769-cov-17.459819_pt1 | contig 101769 bp, 77 predicted proteins | sample MGYA00241804_ERZ501899 | MGnify/ENA primary metagenome ERZ501899 (study PRJEB25962, sample SAMEA2042110) | human gut metagenome | biome: human gut; feature: human-associated habitat; material: faeces...
CTCCCGCGAAGGACTTACGGCCGTTATCTCGATAAAGGTGGCTGAGCCGCAGTTTGAAGGTCAGACCAAGACCAAGCTTGGAAACAGCGAGGTGCAGGGTGCCGTACAACAGGCTGTCAATGAAGCTTTGACCGACTATTTAGAGGAACATCCAGACGAGGCAAAGCGAATCTGCGAAAAGGTTGTCCTGGCTGCTACGGCCCGCATAGCTGCCCGCAAGGCACGTGAGAGTGTACAGCGCAAGAACTTCATGACAGGTGGTGGTCTTCCTGGTAAACTTGCCGATTGCTCAATGAAGGATCCTAAAGAATGCGAGATCTTCCTCGTCGAGGGTGATTCCGCCGGTGGTTCTGCCAAGCAGGGTCGCGACCGTTTCCGTCAGGCTATTCTCCCATTGCGTGGTAAGATTCTGAATGTAGAAAAGGTACAGTGGCACAAGGTATTCGAAGCTGAGTCTGTCATGAACATCATCCAAAGTATCGGTGTCCGCTTCGGTGTAGATGGCGAAGACAGCAAGGAGGCTAATACCGACAAGTTGCGTTACGACAAGATTATTATCATGACCGATGCCGACGTCGATGGTTCTCACATCGACACATTGATTATGACACTCTTCTATCGTTTCATGCCAAAGGTTATTGAAGAAGGCCATCTGTATATCGCTACCCCACCACTCTACAAGTGTACTTATCGCAGCAAGGTAAGCGAGTATTGCTATACAGAGCAGCAGCGCCAGGCATTCATCGACAAGTATGGAGATGGAGTAGAAGACAAGAATATCCACACCCAGCGATACAAAGGTTTGGGTGAGATGAACCCAGAGCAGCTTTGGGAAACTACTATGGACCCATCTACACGCTTGCTCAAGCAGGTTACTATCGAGAACGCAGCCCAGGCTGATGAGATTTTCTCTATGTTGATGGGTGATGATGTAGAACCACGCCGCGAGTTCATCGAACAGAATGCTACTTACGCCAATATCGACGCTTAAAGTTAACACGAACATATTGGGGGTAGACTCAGCGAGAGTCTTCCCCCTTTTTTGGATAGCCTCATCCAATGAGCATCACCTTCCGACTTCGTTTCCGGGCATCGAATTAAAAAACCAACAATACCATCTTTATGAAGCATATATTTTTTACGATTGCGTTAGCTGCCTCTAGTACGTGGAACTGCCAGGCAACAACAGTAAGTAAAGAGTTGCAACCCAACAAGTTGTGGTACAACAAGCCTGCATACGCCTTCGAAGAGTCACTGCCATTAGGCAATGGCAAACTGGGTGCGCTGGTTTATGGTGGAGCCAATAATGACTCTATCCAGCTCAACGACATCACCCTTTGGACGGGCGTGCCTGTGAATCCCAACGAAGGTGGCGAAGCCTACAAGTGGATTCCGAAAATCAGAGAGGCGCTGTTCAAGGAGGATTACAAGACCGCCGATTCCCTGCAACACTATGTGCAAGGCCATAACTCGGAGTTCTATCAGCCACTGGGCATGATCAATATCAAAGACTGCAACCAGGGCGAGTTTACGGATTATTACCGCGAACTGAGCCTCGACAACTCCCTGGCTACTGTTCATTACAGGCGCAACGGCATCCAATACACCAAAGAGTATTTTGCTTCTTATCCCGACAAGATGATTGCCATCAAGCTGAGTGCCTCCCAGAAGAGATCCATCAACAGCGACATCTCACTCACTTCCCTCATTCCCCATCAGGTAAAAGCATCCAGAGGACAGCTCACCATGACGGGACATGTTCTCGGCGATGAAGCCAACAGTACGCATTACTGTGCCATGCTTCAGGTGAAGAACACCGACGGAAAAGTGTGGGCAAGCGATTCTGTACTCCATCTGAAGGATGTGAGCGAGGCTATCATCTATCTCGTAAACGAAACAAGTTACAACGGATTCGACAAGCATCCTGTGAAGGAAGGAGCTCCATACATCGAAAACGTAACCGATGAAGCCTGGCACCTTGCCAACTTCACTTACGAAGAATTCAAACAGCGTCACATCGCCGACTACAAGAAACTCTTTGATAGAGTAAGTTTGAACCTGAAAGGAGCCAAGTTTGATGCCACCCGCCCTACCGACAAACAGTTGCTCGCCTACAGCGACAACCACGAGAGCAACCCTTATCTGGAACAGCTCTATTTCCAGTATGGCAGATACCTGCTCATCAGCAGCAGTAGAACCAAGGGAGTGCCTGCCAATCTGCAGGGACTCTGGGCACCAGCCCTCCGTTCGCCATGGCGCGGCAACTATACCATCAACATCAACCTGGAAGAAAATTACTGGCCGGCAGAAGTTGCGAACCTCTCAGAACTGGTAGCCCCAGTAGACGGATTGGTAGAGGGTATGGCTGTGACAGGTCACCACAATGCCCAGCACTTCTATGGTATCGATAAGGGATGGTGCGCTGGACACAACACTGATGCCTGGGCAATGACCAATCCTGTAGGAACCGGAAACGAAAGTCCGCAATGGAGCAACTGGGCTATGGGTGGAGCCTGGCTTGTAGAAACCCTTTGGGATCACTATGACTATACCCGCGATACCGAATATCTTCGCAATACAGCCTATCCGCTGATGAAGGGGGCTGCCGACTTCCTGCTTGCGTGGCTCATTCCGAATCCACACAATCCAAACGAGCTGATTACTGCTCCTTGCACATCGCCAGAGGCAGATTACATTACCGATAAGGGCTATCGTGGCAGCAGTTTCTATGGCGGAACCGCCGACCTCGCCATCATCCGCGAGCTCTTCAAGAATACCATCAAGGGAGCAAAAGCCCTGGGCATCGACAACGATTACCAGCAGCAGTTGCAATCAGCCCTCAATCGCCTGCGCCCTTACCACATCGGTAAGCGAGGCAATCTGATGGAGTGGTACCACGATTGGGAAGACCAGGATTGGCATCATCGCCACCAGTCACACCTGCTGGGGCTCTATCCATTCCATCAGATTTCGGTAAACAAGACTCCGGAACTTGCTGCTGCCGCAACAAAGACCCTGGAAATCAAGGGCGATAATTCCACCGGTTGGAGTACAGGCTGGAGAATCAACCTCTGGGCTCGTCTGCATCGGGCCGACAAAGCTTATCAGATATACCGCAAGCTGCTCACCTACGTAAGCCCTGAAGTCTACAAGGACAGCAAACACCGCAGCGGTGGCACCTACCCTAACCTCTTTGATGCCCATCCACCTTTCCAGATAGATGGCAACTTCGGAGGCACAGCAGGCGTATGCGAGATGCTGATGCAATGCGATGGCGAGACTATGCATCTTCTTCCTGCTCTACCTAAAGAATGGCCTGCAGGCGAAATTAAGGGTATCAAAGCACGTGGAAACTACGAGATTAATCTCGTATGGAACAATGGAAAGGTCAGCAAAGCTTCCATCACCAGCAAGAATACCGGAAACCTGACCGTCAAGTATAATGGTAAGTTGAAAACATTTAGTTTCAAGGCTGGCGAAACAAAACTCATAAAATAGACAAATAATCATCTATGAGATATTTTACAATTCTCATCTTTACAACTCTCTGGGTGCTGAATTCCTATGCACAGGAATTCGGTACCCATTGGGTATCATATCCATTCCCCAATGATTCTTCTGAGATATTATACAGGAAAATCTATCATCTTGATCAAAAGCCTTTAAAGGCTGAGATAAACATGGCAAGTGGAGGAAATACCCGCCTATACATCAACGAAAGAAATGCTACGCCAAGCATTTTCAGCGAAGGAGCCAGAGACAGCATCCTTCTGATGCAAACAATAGATATCTCCAGATATCTGAAAAAGGGCGAAAACATCATCGCGGTCTGGTATGCACCAGGAAGAATAAGAAATAAGAGCAAACAACTCTCGCTGGAACTTCATGGCTGGTATACAGACTCTGTTCCTTTTTATCATAAAGCAGACGAAACATGGTGGTGCAAACCCCTGAAGGGTGGCAGTTACAACGAAAAAGAACACTTTGACAATAGAATATACACTACTGAGTGGAAATCGGCTGAATACCAATCTTCAGGATGGGTTCATCCGACAGGCGCCTTCAAAGATACGGTAAACTATATTTTTGTTGACCAGCTGCCATACCTCACCCAAAACAAACTTCAAATGGTATTAGAACCATATCAGGAGGAATTTAATCATCAAGGATGCCGTATAGACTTCGGACGTCCGTTCCGTGGAACCATCCGGCTCACGATACGCAATGCCAGCAAAGGAACAACACTTCATATTAACGGAAACCAATATGTATGCAGTGGCGAAATGGACGAGCAAGCCTATTACCGTTTCCATGCTGAGCATCAAAAAGATTTCGTGATAACTTGGGATAAAGGCTTCAGAAGAAGTAATATCACAAATATAGAAGGATTAGAGATTTCGGAATAAGCTCAACAGCGTTTCGAAATCTCTTTTTTTATAAAACAAAAAAAGACTTCGGAACTATTATCTTCCAAAGTCTCTAACTGAATTCAGTCTTCCAATTCGGCAAGCACTTGCTCTGCCACTTCGCAAAGCTCATCATACCATTCCTTGCCGAACTTCTCTACCAACGGACCCTCCAGGAACTTATAAACTGGAAGGTTCAACTCCTCACCCTTCTTGATGGCATCCTTGCAGATGCGCCACTTGTTATAGTTGATGCCATACACATCGTTGCCGAAATCCTTGGCACGGATTGGATACAAAGCACAGGAGATAGGCTTCTTGAACTTCGACTTTCCTTCGCGATAAGCACGCTCCAAGGCACAGAGACAACAATTCGGAATCGTATGTCCATCGCCCAGGTCTTTCAAATCCTGGTAGCAGGTAAACACGCAATCCTTACCATTCACGATGCTCGTCACCAAATCGCCTTCAATATCGGTATAAGCCACGCCCTGCTTATCTATGATAGCCTGGGCAGAAGCCGAGAGATCATCCCAAACCACATCCAGCGCATTCTCAATCTCCATAATCTCATCCAGGGTAACAGGAGCTCCCGCATCGCCTTCGATGCAGCACTCGCCCTTGCAGGCATCAAGGTCGCAACAGAATTTTTCGGTGATAATATCAGGTGAAACCAACACGTTGCCCACCTGCAGAATACGAAGTTCGTCTTTCTTCATAATGTTTTTGAGATGAATAAATTTCTTTGAGTGTATAATAAAAATAATGATAGCTACCCATGAGTGGATAGCTATATATTAATAGGTGTACCTACCATTGGATAGGCGCAATTCCGTTCTGCTGCAGATACGCATTGCAGCGGGAGAAATGATGATTGCCAAACCATCCGCCTCTGTTGGCTGATAATGGTGAAGGATGAACGCTTTCCAATATCAGATGCTTGCTTGTATCAATGAGCTTCGCCTTGCTCCGGGCATAACCGCCCCAAAGGATAAATACCAGGTGCTCCTTATCCTTGCTGAGTGCCTTGATGGCAGCATCGGTAAACTCCTCCCAGCCTTTGCGCTGATGACTCGCAGCCTGATGGGCACGAACGGTCAACGTGGCGTTGAGCAACAATACTCCCTGCTTTGCCCAGCGGGTCAAATCGCCCGTGGCTGGCATCGGAGTGCCGAGATCCATCTGAATCTCCTTGAATATATTAATCAATGATGGTGGAAAAGTGATTCCATCCGGCACAGAGAAACTCAGTCCCATCGCCTGACCCGGCTCATGGTATGGATCCTGTCCGATAATCACTACCTTTACATCATCAAAAGGACAGAGATTGAAGGCATTGAAAATCAAGCGGCCAGGAGGATAACAGGGCGTACGCAGGTATTCCTCTTTTACGAAGTTTGTGAGGTCAACAAAATACTGCTTGTCGAACTCTTCTCCTATATGCTGTCTCCAACTTTCTTCTATCTTTACGTCCATAATGATTTAAGTTAAAGAAGTCAAGGCTCCAAAAAGCCTTGACTTCCGAAATTATTATTAGTCAATAATCAAGTTCTCACCTGTCATATCAGCTGGCTGCTCCAAGCCCATGATATGGAGGATAGAAGGAGCTACGTCTGCCAAACGGCCATCCTTTACGGTAGCTGAGTTGTTGTCAGTTACGTAGATGAATGGAACTGGGTTCAAAGAGTGAGCGGTGTTAGGGGTACCATCCTCGTTGATAGCGTGGTCTGCATTACCGTGGTCAGCGATGATGATAGCCTCATAATCGTTAGCCTTAGCAGCCTCGATAACGTCCTTTACACAGTTGTCAACAGCGTGAACAGCCTTAGCGATAGCGTTGTAGATACCTGTGTGACCTACCATATCACCATTAGCGAAGTTTACAACGATGAAGTCGTACTCCTGAGTGTTGATTGCACCAACCAACTTATCCTTTACCTCGTAAGCGCTCATCTCTGGCTTCAAGTCGTAAGTAGCCACCTTTGGAGAAGGAACCAGGATACGGTCCTCACCCTCGTATGGAGTCTCACGACCACCATTGAAGAAGAATGTTACGTGAGCATACTTCTCTGTCTCTGCAGTGTGGAGCTGCTTCTTGCCCTGTGCGCTCAAGTACTCACCGAGAGTATTCATTACGTTCTCCTTAGGGAAGAGGATGTGAACGCCCTGGAAACTTGCATCGTATGGAGTCATGCAGTAGTACTGCAAGTCCTTGATGGTGTGCATGCCTTCCTCTGGCATATCCTGCTGAGTCAATACCTGTGTCAACTCCTTGGCACGGTCGTTACGGTAGTTGATGAAGATAACAACATCACCCTCCTGGATAGTACCGTCAACCTTAGAGTTATTGATTGGCTTGATGAACTCGTCTGTTACGTCCTCATCGTAGCTCTCCTGCATTGCCTTCACCATATCGTCAGCCTGCTTACCCTTACCCTCAACGAGCAAGTCGTATGCTTCCTTCACACGGTTCCAGCGCTTGTCACGGTCCATAGCATAGAAACGACCTACGATGCTTGCGATGTGTGCACCATTCTTGTCGCAGCAAGCCTGAACCTCCTCGATGAAGCCCTTACCGCTCTTAGGGTCTGTATCACGGCCATCCATGAAGCAGTGAACGTATGTCTCCTTCAAACCATATTCCTTACCAATCTCAATCAACTTGAAGAGGTGATCCAAAGAAGAATGAACACCACCAGTAGAAGTCAAACCCATCAAGTGGAGCTTCTTACCTGTCTTCTGAGCATAGCTGTAAGCGTTGATTATTTCCTGATTCTTCAAGATGTCACCGCTCTCACAAGCCTTGTTGATCTTAACGAGGTCCTGATATACCACACGACCAGCACCAATATTGAGGTGACCTACCTCAGAGTTACCCATCTGACCTTTAGGAAGACCAACGTCCTCGCCACAAGTCTGGAGAGTAGAATGTGCTGAAACTGCTGTCAAATAATCGAGATAAGGAGTTGGAGTTTTGAAGATAACATCACCCTTATCATGCTTACCGATTCCCCATCCGTCGAGAATCATTAAAAGAGCTTTTTTTGCCATAATTACATAAAATAATTTAAATTCGAATTTCAGTGTGCAAAGTTACAACAAAATAGGTGAAGGACAAAATAAATTAAGATAAAAAAACTTCCACCTTTCTAAAAAGATGAGAGTTGATAACAAGATCAACAGGTTCGCAGGATATATCCCTTCTTGATGACAGCTTCGATACTTACCTTTTCATCCAAGTTCAATGCCCGGCGAAGATAGGTAATCTGCACGTTCAGGGCAAGGGAATTGGAGTATGAGTCATCCCCCCAGACTTCATTCAGTATGAAATCCCGCTCTACAAGCTGGTTCTGGTTCTCGGCAAGAAGCTTCAGAATTTCAGCTTGACGAGATGTGATGACTACTCTGGAGTTACCACATTGCAGTTCATTCTGCGCATAGTAGAAGGCGATGGTACCTATTAAAACGGCGGTTTCTTCACCTTTATCGTCTTCTTTCGGTTGCTTCAACTCATAAATCATATTCTTCAGGAACTCATGGCGAATGCCATCAATGCGTTTCTGAAAGACTATGGTCTTAACCAGATAATACAGACATCCTATCAAGATGAAAAAGAGAAAGATGCTTCCTATCAATTGCCACATCATGGCTTTGAGCGTTCGAGTAATAGGAATGGGCACCTGAAAAGAAATACCTTGGCGAAACATTGGGTTCGTCTGATACTTTACCGTCACCACACGTGACCATCTGCCTTCGACATCATATTTTGCATTCAGAAAGACAGTCTTGTAATCCAGATGGCGAAAAAAGGATATCTTCCCATATCCCTTATCATCCAGTAATCTTTGATAAGAAGCCAACGAGGGATGCTTACCTATATTAGCCAGATATCTGCTGATGATGAGATAAGCATCATCACCCGTAAGATCAGGATCATTCAAACGGACAAGAAAGCGGTGATTGTTCCAAAAAGAAAGCGTAGTACGGCTACATCCCTTCTTCATATCATATTCAGATTCTATCTTAAGCATAACCGTATCTCTTCTACCTTTCGTAGATGAATTCTCCTGCAACTTTTTTCTATTCTTCAAATCTTGCGCTAACACTTCATCACAATCCTTCTTGAATTGCTCTACCTGCTGGCCTAAGCTATATTGACATTGAAGATGGAGCCAATATGCCTGCGTGCAGAACAACAATACGATTGCTACCCCACATACCATCCACACTATTTTCAGCTTACTGTTACTGTTCATACATTCCCGATCTTTTGAATTTGACGGCAAAGTTACTGAAAAATCCGTAAACAAAGGCAAGAGTAATAAAATAATAATAGGCGAAAAGAAGCAAAAGTAATAACTCAGTAACAGAAATCATCGATTTCATCGGATAATCTCAGTACTTTTGCATCACAAAAACGAATGAAACAGATAAAATAATGAATAAAAAGACGAAGATTATGAAAAAGGTATTATTGATGGCATGGCTTGCATTATATGCTTGCATGCTCCAAGCGCAAACAGTAAACCTGTTCAATGAATCAAGCATTGGCATGGGAGATTCCATAGATCAGGTAAAGTATCAGGTAGTATATGATGCCGAGTATATTTACGAAAAGAAACATACCAAGACCGACACCATCATTGGCCGTATTGAAGAGAAAATGCTCTTGCAGATTGGCAACAAGTATTCCGCATTCTACAGTTATCCGATATTCCAAAGAGACTCTACCATCTCTGCGAATATGGCAAAAGGAATACCTGTCAATTTCTCCGGTAATGGCGGACAGATTAATTGGAAAGTATATAAGAACTATCCAGAACCGGGCAAGACTGCCTATCTCGATTTCTTTGCTGCCGACAGATATGTGTGCATAGAGCCGATGGAACCGATAGACTGGCAACTCACAGACAGCATCGATTCCATCTGCGGTTACGAGTGCCACCAGGCTATTGCCAAGTTTAAGGGTAGAACATGGATAGCTTGGTATACGGAAGACATCCCTATTGACAATGGTCCCTGGAAACTGAGCGGACTGCCGGGATTGATACTCAAGGCTCACGACTCCGAGAACGATTATGGATTTACGGCTGTAGGACTCACAACAGGCAAAGGCTCCATACCTATCTATTATAAAGGTAAGACTTTCGAGCCTATCGACCGCAAATCATTGACCTCCATTTACAAAAAATACTATGCCGATCCAATCGGTTATCTGCTTCAAGATGCCAAGTATGCTGCAATTGTAAAGATCAAGGATGAAAAAGGAAATATCCTGAAGCATTCCAAGCGTGCTGAGCCATACAATCCGATTGAAAGATAATTAGCAGTTTACTTTTTTGCCAGACAAGCGTCTTAAAGACATTAGCAAGATAAGTGTCTAAGGTAAAATAGAAAAGAGAGAAAAAAGATGAAGAAAATAATAGTTCTTTTGACTATTCTGTTCGTGGCGTGCCATGCGTTTGCCCAAGAGAAGATTAGCGGTTATGTGGAAAATTCACTTACACACAACCGCCTGGCCAACGTATCAGTTACTCTGCTGCGCAATGGAAAGCCCTTGAAGTTTACACGCAGCAAGGAAGACGGAACTTTCCTGATTCCCATAGTACAAAAGCAAACTGGCGATATGCTGCAAGCTTCCTATATGGGCTATAAAAAGCAAAAAACGGCGGTTTCATCAGGAAAAGAAACCATCATCAGTATGGCTTCAACAGCTTTTGTCTTGAAGGAAGTACAAGTAAAAGGCTCTCGTATCACAGGGCGGGATACCATATCTTTCGACCTCACCCGCTTTGCCAATGAACGTGACAACAGTCTGAAGGATGTATTGAAAAAGCTGCCAGGCGTAGATATAGAGAAGAATGGTCGTATCAACTACAATGGTAAGCCCATCAACCGATTCACTGTGGAAGGTCTCGACCTGACCGGTGGCAAATATAACCAATTGGAAGAAAACATCAAGGCAAAAGATGTGAAAAAGGCCGAAGTCATCGAGCATGACCAACCTATCAAGGCGCTCCAGAACAAGACCTTTACGGATAATGTAGCGATGAACATCGCCCTGAAGGATAGTGCCCGCGACAAACTGATGCCTACTCTCAAGCCCTACTTACTCGTAGGGCATCCATCCCACGTAGGCGGAAGCATCAATATCATGCAAATTGGCAAGAAGAAACAGATGATGTATGATGCAGAATACGACAGAACAGGTAAAAATCTCGGCTATGCACTTAACCAACTCGCATCTTACAGCAATCGTCTGGCTCCAGCCTCCCTTCCATCATGGATATCAGTACCATCGCTTGACGCTCCTATCGACGAAGAACGCCTGCGCTTCAACACCTCACAAAAATACTCCATCAACCATATCAAGAAGAATAAGGACGATGCAGAGACTCGCATAGAAGCCAACTATCTTCGTACGGTAACCCGACAAGAGCGAGAGAACATGAGTATCTACGACCTCGGCGGCGAAGCTCCCACAGTTACCACTGAGCACAACCAAAAGACGATGATCAGCGATGCCTTCAATCTGCAATGGGAGAACAAGGTAAACAAGGCTGAACATTATGGCAACGAGAGCATCAGCCTCAGCGCAGCACAAAGCGACGGTTTGTCAAACATCAACGACACGCTTACCCAACGTGTCCGCATCCCAAAGCTCGACCTCTCGACAAGTATCTACCGCCTCTTCGTCTTCAAGAAAAGTCAACTCTCTTGGCGTAGCACTGCCGACTATCACCATGGTGTGGCGGACCTCTACGTTAACGAAGAGCGGAATCGCATCCGCACCAACCTTTGGCATACAGCCCACGCCTTACAGTGGATGAGGAATCGCTTCCACTGGATACAGGAATATAGAATGAGTATCGACCTCAACAACATCTATGCAAAATATCAGAAAAGAAGCGATGAAATCGGCAAAAACAGTCTTAACATCACAGGGAAGTTCACCCCTTACTGGCAATACAAGACCGAGACGTTCCGTATGTCGTTCTCTCCCGATTTCATGTGGGAACGCTTCACCTATCCACAGAAAACTCTACTTACCATATCACCCTACCTTTACTTATATAAGAAATTGGATTTCCGTAGAGAGTTGACAATCTACACAGGATACAGTACTGGAACAGGCAATGCCACCAACTACGCCATGAAGCAATATCGTCAAAGTTATCGCTCTTGGTACGCTTCGAGCGACATCATTCCGATAACTCGCTCTCTTTATGGCAAGTTGAGTTACGACTACAAGCGCCCTATCAAGGAAATCTTCTTCAGCGCATCGGTCAATGCCAGCAAAAACTGGATGAATACGGCATCCGACCTACGCATCGAGGATGGCAAATACTATACCTCATTATATAAGCAGGACAGCAAGAGCAACAACCTAGGGGCATCACTCTACATATCGAAGGGCTTCTACGACCTTCATTTGAAGACCCGCCTGGAGGGCAGTTACAACTACAGCAAGGGGGAGCAATACAGCAGCGGCAAAGCCATCAGCTACACCGCCGACAACTATACAGTGAAGCCTAGTATCGACTTCTCGCCGTCCTGGTGTGCCTTTAGCTATGAGGGAGAATTCTCTTTTTACAACTCGAAACGTCAAAAAATGGCGAAGTCATCGTTATTTAATTGGCGTCAAAGCGTATCTGCCACCGCTACCATCAGCCATGTGGACCTCTCCTTCTCGCTCGTACATTATCACAATGAGCTGCAAGAGGGCAACCACCTAAACACCCTTCTTGGCGATGCCTCGGCAGTATGGAGAATGAAAAAGCTCCGCCTTTCTGCAGAGATTAGAAACCTTTTCAACAAGAAGAATTATATGGAAACCATCTATAGCGGCATCAGTACATTGACCGACAGCTATTATCTTCGTCCTCGCGAACTGATGATTTCCGCCCAGTATTCCTTCTAAACAAGAACTCCCGTCTCTTTTCAGAGATGGGAGTTCTTTACTTTTAAGGATAAGAGACAAGGTTATAAGGGATTTTAACTTTTTTAGTTGATTTTTATTTGGAACATAACATTATTATTTGTATCTTTGCAACTGATAATATCTTGTTATTATCCCCATAATTATGCAAGAAACGAATAATATATTAGCAATATTAGATAACTACCTCCACGACAATCCTGATGAGATTGCAAAGGAGATGGCAAACGACTTCAGAAAACGAAGAATAGAGAAGAATCTGACACGTGAGCAAGTGGCAGACAAGTCAGGCGTTGCCGTCAGCAACATCACCAGATTCGAGCAAAAAGGCCTCATCTCCCTCAAAAATCTGATAGGTATCGCCATAGCTTTGGACTACACCTCAGAAATCAAGAACGTCTTCTCGCAACCCAAGTACTCCACCATGGAGGAGTTGCAACAGATAAAAAGAAACGCTAACAAGAAAAAGGCTTACAGACAATGAAACATATAGAATCTTTAACCGTGAAATATCACCAGGAGAAAGTCGGCACACTGTCATTGAGTGCCGATGGAAAAGTATGCACATTCGAGTATGACAATCAGTGGTTGGCATCTGGCTTTAGTATATCTCCGTTGGAATTGCCACTGAAGCCTGGTCTTTTCATTGCCAAAGCCACCCCTTTCAACGGGAACTTTGGCATCTTCGAAGACAGCCTTCCAGATGGATATGGTAGATACCTATTGCATAAAACCTTGCTAAAAGAGGGTATCAGCGACTTTGAGCTATCTGCTCTCGACCGACTGAGCATCGTGGGCAATGGAGGTATGGGCGCATTGACCTACGAACCTATTACTTCTATCCAGACTGGACACGAGATAGAGGACTTTGACCTTTTACAAGCCAAAGCCTTGGAAGTATTGAAGGAGCAACAGGATAATGACGCTGGATTGCTATTATATAATAGTGGTAATAGTGGCGGTTGTCGCCCGAAAGCCATTTTTACAAATGAGGATGGTCATTGGTTGGTCAAGTTTCGCCATACCTACGACCCACAAGATATGGGAAAGCAAGAGTATCATTATAATGAGATAGCCAAGCAATGTGGTATTCAAGTACCAGACTTCAAACTGGTAAACGACAAGTATTTTGCCTGCCGTCGCTTCGACATTTTTCCAACAGGCGAACGCATTCACGTAGCCACAGCTGGAGCCTTGCTCAACGTTTCCCTTTCCAACCCCATTCTCGATTATCTCAACCTTTTGGCGCTTACAGGTTATCTTACCCAGAGCCAAGAGGATGTGGAAGAGATGTTCCGCCGCATGGTTTTCAATTACATAATGGACAACAAGGACGATCACTGCAAGAACTTCTCTTTCTTGGTTCAGAAAGAGAGCGATGGCAAATGGCATTGGCATTTAGCTCCAGCCTACGACCTCACCCATTGCACCGAGGGATATAATGGTGAACACGCAACATCTGTAAATGGAACTGGGCATCCGACCGTAGAGGATATGATTGCCGTTGGCGTAAAGAACAAAATGAAGGAAAAGAGATGCCGCGAAATCTACGAAGAGGTAACCGAACAATGCTAGAATAAAAGCGAACTATCTGCGTGCGCTGTGTGGTCTATTCCTTAAACGGAATTACAATAAAAACGCCTCTATCTCTTTTTCTAGGATAGAGGCGTTTCTGTTTAATCTATTTCATTTTGCACAAACCTCGAATTATTTATTCTGCTTCAGATAGTTCAACTGAACATTAGGAGCGCAAGCATTGCTTGTTTTCTCAGTGTATTCTGCCACCTTCAATGTAGCAGTACCCTTGATGTTCTCTACATCACTACCTACCTTGAAGAGATAGTTACCTGCATCTACCTTCCACTGGCTGTTAGCCTCATCGAAGCTGGCAAGATCGCGCTTTTCGAGGGTCATCTTCAAAGTCTGGCTCTCACCTGGATTCAGCAGCTTGGTCTTGCCGAAGGTCTTGAGTTCCTTGGCTGGCTTCTCGTAAGCGCCCTTAGGAGCGGTAACATAAACCTCAGCAACTTCCTTGCCGGCAACCTTACCGGTATTCTTGATAGTTACGCTAACCTCGATATTGTTGCCTTTAGCCTTGACAGATGGCTTGCCAAACTCGAAGGTAGTGTAGCTCAAACCATAACCGAAAGGATAAGCCACATTCTTCTTGAAGGTATCGAAGTAGCGATAACCTACGTAGATATCCTCCTCGTGGTTGCTATAATCGTAACCCTTGACATTACCCTTGCTGCTATCCTGCAGGTTCTTGTAGGTATACATATCGTAATCCTTGGCAAAGTTGGCAGTAGATGGATGATCGGTAGCAGCGATAGGCCAGGTCATGGTCAACTTACCCGATGGATTCACCTTACCGGTCAGGATATCAGCTACAGAGTTACCGCCCTCGATACCTGGCTGCCAAGCTACGAGAATAGCATCCACACGGTCTCTCCAACTGGCTGTCTCCATCACAGAACCAGAGTTGATGATGACAATCACCTTCTTACCCTTGGCATGGAAAGCATCAGATACACGGAAAATCATATCCTGCTCTATCTGACTGAGGTTGAACTCACCATTGATCTGACGATCCATACCCTCACCTGCCTGACGGCCGATGGTGATGATGGCAGCATCTGCCTTTGGCTCCTCGCTAGCTACACAGCGCTCAGTAATCTCGATTTCATCGAGCTTTGGCTGACCCTGATCCAGGAACCACATCATCGGATTCTTGTCTGCCTTCAACTTAGCCTTGGCATACTTCACATAATTCTGATAGATTTCCGTAAGCTGAGGAGTAGTTGCCACGCCGATATTCTTCAAACCGGTAACCATATCTACAGAATAGCCTACATTAACTGCTCCACTGCCAAGGCCACCCGACATGAAGTCGTAAGAGTTGACACCGAAGAGCGCCACGGTCTTCAAGCCCTGGATAGGAAGAGCGGCATCATTCTTCAGGAGCACCATACCCTCGGTAGAACTCTGACGGGTGATGGCAGCATGAGCCTTCAAGTCTGGCTCACCACTATATTTATATCCCTTGAATCGAGGAGTCTTCACGATATATTCGAGCATACGGCGAACATTGCGGTCCACATCCTTGATATCCAGCTTGCCATTCTTTACTGCATCAACAATATCCTGCACCTGAGCTGGATAACCCGGCATCATCAGGTCGTTGCCAGCCTCAACTTCCTGTTCCAGAGGAAGGTCGGCACGCTTACCAATCCAGTCGGTCTCCACGATTCCCTTATATCCCCAGTCGTTGCGGAGAATATCGGTAAGGAGACCCTTGTTGCCCTGGGCATAAACACCGTTAATCTTATTATAGGCAGACATGATAGTCCAAGGATTACTCTTGCGAACCATCATCTCGAAACCCTTCAGATACAACTCACGGAGAGCACGCTGGCTCAATCGCTCATCCACCTTGGTACGGTCAGTTTCCTGAGAGTTCACGGCAAAGTGCTTGGCACTTACACCCACGCCCTGGCTCTGCACACCCTGTACAAAGGCGGTTCCGATAAGACCCGTTACGATTGGATCTTCTGAATAATACTCAAAGTTACGGCCACAGAGCGGATTGCGATGCAGGTTCATGCCTGGTCCTAAAACCACATCACAGCCATACTCCAAGGTCTCATTACCGATGGCTTCGCCCACTTTGCGCACCAAATCGGTGTTCCATGTAGAGGCCAGACAGGTTCCTACGGGGAAACCTGTGGCATAATAGTTACGGCTGTCGCCCTCGCGATGTGCATCTATATGCACTCCTGCCGGACCATCACACTGTACGGTAGCAGGTATGCCGAGACGAGGGATGGCTACAGTAATACCCGCAGCACCCGGCACGAACTTCTTCTGATGTCCGAGCATAGCGCCACTGCCCACGAATCCATCGTTGCCACCGCCCACTAAGAGTTGGGCTTTTTCTTCCAAGGTCATCGCCTTGATTACTTCTTCGATGTTATTGGCATTCAGTTTGGGTGCTGATTGCGCCATCATTGTAGTTGCCATCGCTCCAACCGCAACGGTAAGAGCCAATTTCTTGTAGTTCATCATTTTGTCGTTTATTTCGTTAGTTATTACTTTTCTGTTCTTTTAGTCGTTTCGTCAGTTCCATGCAGTCCCTGAGAATACTGCATTTCTTCAAAAACTTGCTGCAAATATAATAAAATAAGGTGGAAACGCCAAGCATTTCCACCTTTTTTTCTTGAATTCAACAAGATTATTCCCGGATTTAACAAAAGGTATAGGAAGAACATAACATACTATACATATCCCCAACCTAAGACTAGTCCTGATATTTAATCTGGAAATAATCAAAAACAAAACATTCCTTCCATTAAAATCTTTCGCAAATTTCATCAAAAAGAAGAAAAAATACTCGAAAACCTTGTAGGAATCAAACAATTATCGTATCTTTGCCGAATTATCCAAAAGTTGGGTACTAGGGTAAGGACATTTAAATAATGAAAGGTATGGAGCAGAGAAAATCTTCCATCGAAATCTATCGTTCTCCAGAGGGAAACATAGAGCTGAATGTAAAATTAGAGAATGATACCGTTTGGCTTACACAAAGCCAAATGGCAGAGTTGTTTGCTGTTGACAGAACATCTGTTACACGACACATTCGCAACATTTACAAGAGTCAAGAACTAGACGAAAAGTCAACTTGTGCAAAAAATGCACAGGTTCGTTTTGAGGGTAAGAGACAAATCATTCGTGATATTCCTTATTATAATCTTGACATGATTATTTCGGTAGGGTACAGAGTGAATAGCAAGAATGCGACCTCTTTCCGCCGTTGGGCAACCTCTATCTTGAAGCAATACATTATCAAGGGTTATGCCATCAACCAGAAGCGCCTAGACAATTACAACGAACTGAAAGAAGTGGTTCGTTTGATGTCACGTGCAATTACATTGCAAGATCAAGTATCCGAGGGCGAATATAACGGACTGTTCAATGTCATCAGCGACTATGTTTATGCCCTGGATACTCTCGACAAATATGATTATCAGACATTACTCATAGACAAGACGACTCAAGCCGAGCCGTTCCATGCCACCTACGAAAATGCAATGGAAGCCATCAATGCTTTGAAAGAAAAGTTTGGAGGCAGTAAATGGTTTGCCAATGAGAAGGATGATTCATTCAAGAGCAGCATAGGTCAGATTTACCAAACCTTCGGCGGTGAAGAACTCTACGCTTCGGTAGAAGAAAAGGCAGCCATGCTGCTCTACCTTGTCGTAAAAAACCATTCATTCAGCGATGGCAACAAGAGAATTGCGGCCATGCTTTTTCTTTGGTTTATGGAGAAGAATGGCATTCTGTATGCAGAAAATGGACATAAGAGAATTGCCGACAACACACTCGTTGCCCTGACTCTGATGATTGCAGAAAGCAGAACTGAGGAAAAAGATGTAATGGTAAAAGTAGTCATCAACCTGATTAACAAAGACAATCAATAGAATTGCCATTAAAAAGCCGCACAACAACTGTTCTACGCATGCACAACAGCTGAAAGACAAGCGCACAACAGCTGATGTGCGACCGCATATCAACTGTTGTGCGCTTCGAGATACTTACTGTTCCAACAACTTCTATTGTATCTCCGAACAACTTCAGTTACTTCTTTCAGATACTTATGACGCATTCTTCAAACGCCAATAACGCTTGAGGAAAGGCATTCAAAGCATTGCGGAAGCTTATTCAAATCATTGTAGAAATCTACTTCGCTGTATCCTTTGAGCTTCGCTTATCACGGCGATAACTGCGATAATCATCCAGCGGAATCTCAATATCAGGTTCCACCAGCTCACCCTCACGTGGCAAGGCGAACTTCTGATACTTGATGTTCAAGCCACGCTCTATCCACATACTCTCATAATAGGTCTGGATAGAGAGAATCTTACGGGTTTCCTCATCGATACCCTCCTGATGATAGAGGTCCTCTGTGCGGAAGAGCACAGGCAGATGGTTGCCATCCACCATATAAGTAGTATAGGTGAAGAGGAAGTTGGAGTCTGTCTTCAGATGGATGATGCCACCATCCACAAGGAAGTGGCGATAACGGTTCATGAAGTAAGTAGATGTAAGACGCTTGCGAGGATTCTTCATCTGCGGGTCAGAGAAGGTGAGCCAGATTTCCTGCACCTCATCCGCAGCAAAGAAGCGGTCGATAATCTCGATGTTGGTACGGAGGAAAGCCACGTTCTTCTGTCCTTCCTCTATCGCTTTCTTGGCACCGGTCCACATACGTGCGCCCTTGATATCCACACCGATGAAGTTCATTTCAGGATAGAGCTTGGCAAGTTCCACGGTATATTCACCCTTGCCGCATCCCAACTCCAGCACGATAGGATTATCATTGTGGAAATACATCTCACGCCACTTGCCCTTCATATCGAAAGGCACGTCATCTACTACACTATATGGATACTGGAACACGTTCTCGAAACGCTCCATATCCGCAAACTTTGCTAATTTTCCTTTGCTCATTGATTCTTTTTTCTTCGTTTGGGTACAAAGGTAATCATTTACCTATAATTATACAAATCATATCATCGGATTTGTATAATATTAACGTAAAAAAGAATCGCCAGGAAGCTATTCTGTTGCTTCGCTGGCGATTCTGAGAGAGAGAGATTTATTTATGTAATATCGTGTTCTTATTCCGCCTGAATACCGAAGTACTCGTTGAGTTCAGCGATGGCAGCACCATCGGCATTAGGAAGATCCTTCACCAGCTTGCCTTTCTCCAGCAGAAGGATGCGGGAGGAGATGTCGGCAACGAAGTTGAGGTTGTGGCTGGAGATGATGACCGTGGTGCCCTGCTCCTTGCAGATGCGCTGAATCATGTGGGCGATAGTCATCTGAGAAGATGGATCGAGATAGTTGAACGGCTCATCCAGGAGAAGAACCTTCGGATTGATGATCATCGCTCCGATGATACCAATCTTCTGGCGGTTGCCCTGAGAAAAATCGCGGAGAAACTTCTTGGTTCCCATGATTTCATCGTGCATAAAGCCCTCAAACTGAGCCAGTCGCTCCTGCAAGGTCTTATCGTCGATGTTATAGACATCAGCGATGAAATCGAAGTATTCTTCAGGGGTGAGGAAGTCGATGAGGAATCTGCCGTCGATGTAACTGCCGGTATATTCCTTCCAGGTCTCACTCTCGTTCACCTTCTGTCCATTGCTTTCCACGAAACCGTCATCAGCCTGAATCAGGTCGAGAATCAGACGGAGCAAGGTGGTCTTGCCCGCACCATTATTACCTACGAGCCCTATCAACTCGCCCTTTGCAACACCCAGATTATCAATATCGAGTACGGTATTGCCATTATATATCTTTTTGAGATTCTGAATCTTGATATCCATTATTCTAATGTTTAATGTGTAGTGTTTAATGTTTACTTAGCTTTCCATGAACTTCTCCATGCGCTTATACTTGTTCTTCTCGAAGATGGCAGCTATCTTGGCGATGAACCATTTGTGGATGGCGAAGCTGAAGACTGCCAGCGCTACGCAGGTGATAAACCATGCCGTCTCACCGAAGAAATAATAGACAGCACAGACACCAGCCAGCGGGAAGAGAAAGGCGATGGCATAAAGATTAATCTTCAGATTCGCTCCCTGCATGCTGAACATGGAAGTCTGGAATATCTCCAGACGGGAAGAGAAGAGTGCCGTAGGCAGATTGAAGAGATTGATGAATACTGCCAGACAGAAACCGCTGATAAGCACCTGGATTCCGATTCCGACCTGCAAGAAAAGGAACGGAAGGGTGAGCAACAAGGCGACAGCACTCACCACCATATAATAATAGAAGCAATTCTGCAGCATCTGTTTAACCTTGACAGGCTTGGTCATCAAACCATGGAAGAAGTTTGCCTCAATGCCAAAGGTCCACTGCGACAACACCACCGATGGCAGCAGGATGGCACCCGCCACATAGAGGGTAGTCATAGCCACCTTGTCCCCCATTTCCTGTCCCGCTTCTGCCGGGAGCAAGGCAAAGAGATAGGCATCGAAAAGGAAGATGGCAGTAATCATAATCACCATCGTACGAACACGCTTTGCTCTCAATGTGCCGATATATTGCAGACTGAAGAGGTTGATATGGCTGAAACCACGGAACCTGGAAACCTTCTGTTTCTGCTCGTTATAAATTTTTTCGTGATAGAGATAAGCGGTAAGTCCCGTGAATACCGCTCCTGCAAGGAAGAAGAGACCTATCCATCCCATCCATACCGGGAAGAAAGAAGCCACAAACATATACCCTATGAGCACGGCAAACATTCCCATCCATCCCAATATCAAAGGCCATTTCAGAATCCACTCCGTAGCCTTGCGGTAACAGGTGATGTAGATGCCGTTGACAAAAGAGAACCCCAGGAACAGAAAGAAGCTGACAACAGCCTCACTTGCCGGCAGGAGATAGATGAACACCGGAAGCGTAAGCACCGGAAGCACATAGTTCCAGAAGCTCACGAGATTGGTAGTGAGCAGGAACTTGTTCCAGATCTTCTCTGGCACAGGGCGCGACTTCACGTAATCATCCATCGCCGTAATATCCCGCTTCATCACCATCTTCATGATGATGTCTGGAATCAGCATACCGACAACGATACCGGCTCCCAACAGGGCAGGCATGTCTTCGCCCCCAAGCTCTCCCCCATTCTCGGTGAAGCTGAGAAAGAAGCTCACGCCCATCACCACATACAGGAAGATGATGTAGCACGCCACGAAGGCATCTCGCTTGTGGAAGTTACGGCGCTGCTGCAACCACCAAAGCCTTAAAAGTAATCTCAACATAAATTATTCTTTTTATGGTTTACGGGCACAAAGGTAAATAAAAATATTCGAAATCTCCTACAAAATGATAGAAATAACTTAAAAATAACATTAGATGAAAAGTAAGAGAAAACAGAAAGAGAAGAAAAGAAAGAATAGGAACAATACGCAAAAACGGCATCTCCTCACGAAGATGCCGTTTCTTCCAAACTAACATTAACTTATATATCAACTATTCATCAAAACTATTATAAACCTAAAAGTCAACCTAAACGTATGTCATCTAAACTTATAATACTCTTATTCAGGCTGAACCGGCAAGATGTTATCATCCTCATCATAGAAGAGAGGAGCCACCTTTACGCTGCGAAGCCAGGTTGTATCATTTGATGGCACACAGTCGTGATGGAACAGATACCACTGTCCCTTGTACTCACAGATACTGTGATGGGTTGTCCAACCTACTACCGGTTCCAGGATGACGCCCTTGTAAGTGAACGGACCATAAGGATTATCACCTACAGCATAGCAGAGATAATGAGTATCACCGGTAGAGTAGCTGAAGTAATACTTGCCCTTATACTTATGCATCCAGCTGGCCTCGAAGAAGCGATGAGGATCATCAGCTGGCAATACATTACCCTCTTCGTCAACGATGACAACAGGCTTTGGCATTTCTGCAAACTGCTGCACATCATCCGTCATCATGGCTACACGAGATGGCAATGGATTCTCCTTGCCCTCTGGAAGATGCTCATCCTTCAGTGCCTTGTTGTCCTTGTACCACTGAAGCTGACCGCCCCAGATACCACCGAAGTAGCAGTAAATCTTGCCATCATCATCCTTGAACACGCAAGGGTCGATGCTGTATGACTTGCGGATTGGGTCGGCATTCGGAACGAAAGGACCTTCAGGCTTATCAGCCACAGCCACACCGAGATGGAACACGCCATTATAATCCTTGGCAGAGAAGATGAGATAGTACTTGCCATCCTTCTCTACTACATCGTTGTCCCACATCTGCTTCTCAGCCCATGGCACATCCTTCACATCGAGAATTACGCCATGATCGGTTACCTCACCATCCATCACATCGTCCATAGAGAGAACATGATAGTCTTTCATCTGGAAGTGACCGCCATCATCGTCGAAGCTTTCGCCGCTATCCCAGTCATGAGATGGGTAAACATACAGGCGACCGTTAAACACATTGGCAGATGGATCTGCCATATAATCCTTTGGGAACAAATATCTTGCTTTCATTGTTGTTTATTATTTTAAGAGATGTACAATATTATCTAAAAAGATTTTACTTAAAGAGTTTTACGATTTCCTTCACCACTGGCTTCACCTCGTTGTTGCGGTCGATGAGCAGTGGATAGTTGGTTCTGCCAGGGATAGGCCAGCCATTCAACCAAGAGTGACCATCGTTGACACCCCAGAAGGTAACACGACTGATGACATCCTTGTGACGCTCTACAATCTTAAAGAGATCAAGATAACGCTGGTTGAAGAGTTTCTGCGCCTTCTTGTCAAGTCCCTTCACGTATGGATTGTACTTTTTCTGAAGTTCAAACTTCTGGCTGATTTCCGCTCCGCCGAATCCTTCCGGATTAGGAAGCATGTTCATATCCAGCTCAGTCAGCATCACCTTCACGCCTTCACCAGCAAAAGCCTCAATGCTCTTCTCATACTCAGCATAGTCAGGATAATCAAAACCATTGTGGCTCTGCATACCTACCGCATCGATGCGGAGACCCTTCGCCTTCAAATCGCGAACCAGCTTGCAGATAGCCTCTCGCTTAGCTGGCTTCGAAGTAGAATAATCATTGTAGTAGAGTTCTACGTTTGGATCAGCCTCATGAGCAAAGCGGAAAGCCAGTTCGATGAACTCCGGACCGATAATCTTGTAATATAAAGACTTGCGGTAAGAGCCATCATCCTCGAATGCTTCGTTCACTACGTCCCATCCCTTTACTCTACCTTTATAATGAGTAACCACATTCATAATATGGTTATACATTCTGCCGATAAGCACTTCACGGCTTACCAGATTACCCTTATCATCAGTAAACATCCACTTAGGTGGCTGAGAATGCCAAACCAGACAATGACCTATCAAGGTCTTGCCGTTCTTCTCTGCCCAGTCAGCCAGCTTATCGCCATCGGTGAAATCAAAGCGATTGACCTCCGGATGATTTTCCTCGCCCTTCATACAGTTCTCGGCAACCACCTGGTTAAACTGTTTCTTCACTACTTCCTCACCTGCCGGGTCTTGTCCGTCTGTCAGAGAAGTATTAACGGCTGCACCAATCAGGAAATATTTGCCCATGGTTTCCTGGAATGTAGGAATCTCGGTAGCGTTATTTGCTTTCTGGGCAAATGCTGTTGAAGCAAGCATCAGCCCCAGTGCCAGAGTTGTGATCTTTTTCATATCTTATATCTATTTTTCTCGTTAATAATTATAGTCTCTAGTTTTCTTCCTTGTGTCGGGCCTCAATCTTCTTGTTGATGTCGTCGATGACCTCATCGGTCAACTCATATTTAGATATGATGAACATCGCCAAGCCCAACAAGATGGCAGGAATCACACATACCAGCCAACGGATACCCTCCTGTGCCAGAGGAGTCTGCTGCTCCAAATCGTTCATGAAGTAAGCACCGGCAGCATTACCTACCGACATCATGGCGAAGGCTGTAATGAAGAAGAGCGCCACGATACGGAGAGGACGGTTATGGAAGAATTCTGTCCACAGGTCGCTCACCTTAACATTCTTGGTTTCCTTCTCGTCCATTACCACACGCTCCTTGGTTTGGGTAAAGCAGAATACCAGAAGGGCGAAACCTACCAGGGCAAAAATCAGCATGGCAACAAACCAAGCATTACTGTCGGTAGGAAGAGAGTTGCCCTCCTGAGCAGCTGCTGCCTGATAACCGGTCCATGCAAGAACTGCACCAGGAATAACACCACCCAGAGCCATACCTGCCTTATAGAAGATACCGGTCAAGGCATTTACAATACCGGCAATACGCTTGCCGCTGGTATATTCTGCAAAAGAGATAACCTCTGGAATCAGAGCCCACATATATCCTGTAGCTACGATTACGCCTGTTGATTTGATGAACTGAGCGATATAAACCAGCGTGATATGATCCTTTACAGGTCCCATCTTGCTGATGATATAAAGCATCGCCATACCCACGATAGCCACAGTAAGGAAGATGTAGAACATATTCTTCTTGCCCACCTTTTTCTTGATGGCAGGAACCAGTGGCATAAAGATGAAAGATGGCAAAGAGCCCAAGCCCATGAAGAGCGCCATCTCAATAGGGAGATCCTTGGCTGCAGCGAGCATCGCTACCAGGATTGGAACACCTGCCGATACACAGAGTCCACCCACATTTGCCATGAACATACGTACAGAGGTAAGAATGGTTATCTCGTCTGTATCGCGGGTCAGCGAAGAGTTCAAGGCTCCGTAAGGTACATTAATCAATGTATAGAGCATAGACAAGCCTACGTATGTTACATAGGCATAGATAAGTTTGATGGTTTCTGTCTGTCCTTCCATACCATTCCAGAAACAGAGGATGGCAAGTACGGTGAGTGGCAAACCCGCCAGGACGAGATAAGAGCGATACTTACCCCAACGCGGATTATGCTTATCTACATAAGTTCCCACCAACGGGTCCCAGAGTACATCGACCAAGCGAACCACCAAGAACATGGTGGCAGCAACACCAGGATTAAGTCCATAGATGTCGGTGTAGAAGAACAACAGATACATGCAGATGGTCTGGTAGATGAGGTTTTGCGCCAAGTCTCCAGATCCGAATCCGATGCGTTGTAGCCAATTCAGTTTGTAGAATCCTTTAGATTCCTGTGTTACAGATGTCTGTTCCATATTTTATTCTGTCATTAAGTTTACACCTTATTATATATATAACATAAAAGATGCATATAATATATTTACTTCAATTTCTCTGCGGCAAACTTGCCCATTGCCTCATATCCCTTCGGATTGAGATGCAGCCAGTCGTCAGAATACTCAGCCTTCAGACGCTGAGGGTCTTTCGGATCGCAGGTCAGCTCATCGAAATCGATGACCTCGTCGAAGGCACCACTTTTTCTGATCCATTCGTTCACGGTCTGTCGCATTGCCTCGTGCCAGAAAGAATACCATCCGTTTCCCTTGGTTGGGGTGATGGTTCCGCCATACACCTTGATTCCCTTTGCCTTGGCTTTCGCTATCAGCACCTTGTAGCAGGCAATCAGGGTATCTGTTACATGCTCATAATTTCCGCTGCAGCAACCGATATCGTTGGTTCCCTCGAAGATGATGAGTTTATCTACACCTGTCTGTCCCAGGATATCACGGTCGAAACGTTTCATGGCTGGTTCGCTCAATCCACCCTGTACCACGCAGTTGCCACCGATACCGAGATTCAATACGCCGTATGGCTTCTCTGCATTCAGGGCATCCGAGAGGAAATCAGTCCAGCGGTTCTGATGGTTAGTAGTACTTCCACGGCCATCGGTAATAGAGTTTCCGAGAATAGCTACCACAGGGGTAGCCTTATCGGTCTTCACATCAATGGCAGAAAGATTGTACCAGTGGTCCACCTCCTCGCCATCATCAAAACTCTTATCCATCGGTTTAGGAGTACTATGCAAACCGTTTACTATATAAGAGGTAGTACGCGAACCACGATGGGATGTTGCATTCACTGGAGTCTGCTTGCCATAATCAATGGTAATCGTGAGACGCTGTCCACTCTTCAGGGCATACTTCAAATCATCTGAGAAGATAGCCTTGCCAGGAGCAATGGTTACATTCTTCTTGCCATTAAATTTGAGATACTTCACGGTCTTGGCATGAATTCCCCAGTTGCTAGGAACATCAGTATCTGCAATATACACCGATTTGATTTCCACCGGTTCCTTGCTCTGCTCATTGCTGAGCTTCACTCTGAGTTCCTCTCCGCCAAAAGATACATGAACTATCTGTCGACAAGAACGGTTGCTCAAGCTTTCCTTAGGCATATCTCCTTTACCAGTCCATTCCACTGCAGTAGCCCAAGATCCTTTCCATACCTTCTGGGCAAAAGCTACAGAACTTGACGTAGCCAATACGAGCGCCAGCGATAATATTTTGATTGCTTGTCTATTCATTTCATTGTTATTATGATGCTTTTAATGTTTCTATTGTTGTTGACGATGCAAATTTACTAATAAGTAATGAAATAATAGGTATTTAATAGTTACCATTACTTTTCTATTTGTTTCATACCTGCAAAAAGGGCACAAAAAGATAAAGAAACAAAAAGAAATGAAACATTTTGTTGCATTAGAATTTGTTTCTTTCATTGTTTTTTGTTACTTTTGCAGCCGTAACAACCTATTTTAAACAAGAAAACGGACAGGAAATATGAAGCATATCAGACATTGCCTAACGGCACTCTTCGCTATCACCATCTCGCTCATGGTATGGGCTGACAGTGGTGAACTCTTCACATCGGGCAAACTGTCAAGTTCGCTTATCAACTGCATTGTGCAGGATAAATACGGATATATCTGGGTGGGAACCGAATACGGACTCAGCAAGTTTGACGGCTACCGCTTTACCAACTATCTGCACAACGAAGAAGACACAACCTCCATTACTGACAACATTATCTCCGACCTGCTGGTAGATAAGAAAGGTAATCTGTGGATAGGTTGTGCCAAGGGACTGATGCGCTATAATTATGAGACGAACGATTTCGCCCGTCTCCAGTTTCCTGATGGCAGAAAGCCACGTATCTATTCTATGGTAGAAAGTCACAATGGCGATATCCTGCTGGGTACTGCAGGATATGGTCTCTATTCTGTAAAAGACAGAAATACCCAGAAAGGAACAGAAGACCTTTTCACTATCAGACAGGAAAGGCAATACGCTGAGCGCGATTCTGATGTATTCTTTACCCATATCTACGAAGATAAGCATCATTATCTCTGGCAGAGTAGCCACCTTTCTATCTTCACCCGTTTCATCAAGAAACAAGGCAAGGTGCAGCGCAAAGACTTCAAATCGCCATGCGGAGCACCTGTGGCTTTCATCCAGCATCGCCCGCAGACCATGCTCATCGCCTGCATGTATGGCATCGTCTATTATGATTACCGCACAGGCCGCATCGCTGATGCCGGCTACGACTTTGGCGGTTATAAGAATAATGTAACCATCAACAATGCTACCTTCGACCACGAAGGCAACCTCTATATCAGCACCTCCGAGCATGGTGTTCTCATGATCAGAAAGGGAAGCAACAGGGTAGAACAGTTGGAGAACAGCAACAGCAGTTTCAATCTGGCTACCGCCTTCGTCAACGAAATCATCGAAGATAAGGACAACAATCTCTGGATAGGATGTTACAACAAAGGTCTGTACCTGATCAACCAGCGCCAGCAGGCTTTCAACAGCTGGAGTTTCTCTGCACAGAACTACATCATCGGCAGCAGCGTTTCATCTATTGCACAAGGCGAAAATGGTGAAACATGGTGTACTGTACAGAACAGTGGAGTGTTCTGTTTTGACGCTTCAGGCAAGATTATCGCCCACCCTCAGTCACCTGCAGGTACCGGCATCATCTATAAAGACCGACGTGGCGATTACTGGATCAGCAATGGCAGCGCACTCTACAGCTACAACCCTCATACAGGTACATACCAGCAGAAACTCACCTTTACCAGCGCCGGCATCTACTGTATGACTGACGATGCACAGGGCAACCTTTACATTTCTGTATACAGCAAAGGCCTATATATATATAATGTGGAAAGCGGCAAGGTTACCGTTCTGAATATGCAGCAAAGAGGCGATAAAGGATTTCTCTGCAACGACTGGGTGCGAAGCATGGCGCTCGATCATACAGGCCATTTATGGATAGGAACCTCTAATGGAGTTTCCTGTCTCAATACTCGAACGCTCAGTTTCAAGGATTTCGGATGGCTCAACATTCTGAAAGACAGACAGGCGAATGGTATCTGTGAAGGAAAGAACGGCGATATAATCATCGGTACCGAAGAAGGACTCTATCTGTTTGACAGAAAGAGCAACAAGACGAAGAACTTCCCTCATGCAGAAGCGTTGAAAGGCAAGCAGGTCTGCAGCATCATCAAAGACCAGAAGGGTGACTTATGGGTAAGTACAACCATGGGCATCTGGCAGTACGAACAGAAGAACAGACAGTTTATCGGGCACATCAACGGCAACGGACTTACTACCCGTGAGTACGTGCTGGGCTCTTCCATGCATACCGCCAGCGATCTTATCGCCTTCGGAACCAGTGACGGTATTACAACCTTCTATCCTGACGTTGTCAGAGCCAAGAAGATGGAACTGGGAGATGTACATCTCACCAATTTCATCATCGACGGAAAGCCAATCAACTGTATGGTCAAAGACTTCAGCATTCCTTACTCTCAGAATTCATTCACTCTGGAGTTCTCGCTGCTCAACTACAGGAACACCGATAATATCAGTTTCCAATACCGCATCAACGACGGCAAATGGAACAGCACCAATGAGGGAGCCAATGCCGTAGCATTCAACAAGTTGAAACCGGGCGACTACACGCTGGAGGTGAGAGCTACCAGCAATGGCAGATATTCCAAGAATCCTACCATCATCAACATCAAGGTATGCGACCCTTGGTATGCATCACCCGAGGCATATCTCCTCTATCTCCTGATCACAGCAAGCGTCATCCTGTATGTTATCTATACATACGAGCGCCGCCGCAAGGCAGACCTGGAAGAGACCAAGATGCAGTTTCTCATCAATGCCACCCACGATATCCGCTCGCCGCTGACATTGATCATGGGGCCGCTCAACAAGCTGAAAACAAGATTAACAGATGCCGAAAGCAAACAGGATATCGATACCATCGACCGCAATGCCCAGCGCCTCCTGCTTCTGGTAAACCAGATACTTGATGAGCGAAAGATAGACAAGAACCAGATGCATCTCCATTGTCAGGAGACTCCGCTCAAGGATTTCCTGCATGGCATCGTATCGCTCTACCGCTTCAATGCACAGGAGCGCAACATCACCCTTGAGCTCAAAGAAGACGAAAGCCTCAGCAGCGATAAAGGCAAGCTGAAGGTTTGGATAGACCGCATCAACTTTGACAAGGTTATCTCCAACCTGCTCTCCAATGCCATGAAGTATACCTTTGATGGCGGCGAGATTACTGTTATCATAGGTAAAGACGAAAAGAATGCCACCATCAGGGTAGAAGATACAGGCATCGGACTGAAGGAAGAGAAGACCGACCGTCTCTTCGAACGTTTCTATCAGGGAAACAACAGCAGCGGTCTCCATATCGAAGGAACCGGTATCGGACTCAACCTCTGTAAGGCATTTGTAGAAATGCACGGAGGCAAGATCAAGGCCTACAACCGTACCGACGGCATCAAGGGGTCCTGCTTCGAAGTAAGCATTCCGCTGGGCAACAGCCATCTGCAGCCAGGCGAGATACTTGAAGAAGAAGACAAGAAGGAGCAGGAGATTACCAAAAAGAAAGTACAGGCCAACCGCAACTTCAATATCCTGATAGTTGACGATGACAGCGAGATTGCCCAATACATCAAGACCGAACTGAGCGACTGGTACCGCTTTGAGCGTGCCTGCAACGGCAAGGAGGGTTTGAAGATGCTGCTCACCGGCAAGTACGACCTCGTGATAAGCGATGTGATGATGCCGGAGATGGATGGAATCACCATGCTCAAGAGCATCAAGAGCAACAGCAACATCAGCGATATTCCTGTCATCCTGCTCACCTCGAAGAGCGAGGTGGAACACCGGTTGGAGGGACTTCGCAGAGGAGCCGATGCTTTCCTGGCAAAGCCTTTCGACATGGAAGAGTTGCATATTCTTATCGACAACCTGGTGGATAATGTGCGACGTATCCGCGGCAAATACAGCGGAGCACAGGGCCAAAAGGCGAAGATTGAGCAGATTCAGGTAAAGGGCAACAACGATGCCCTGATGGAACGCGTGATGAAATATATCAACACCCACCTTGCCGATCCCGACCTCAATGTAGAGAAACTTACCGAGGAGGTAGGTATCAGCCGTGCACAGCTTCACCGTAAGCTGAAGGAGATTGCTGGCGTTTCTGCCGGAGAATTTATCCGTAACCTCCGACTGGAACAGGCGGCACGACTCATCGAAGAGGGGCAGATAAATATCACGCAGGTAGCCTACTCTGTTGGTTTCAATAACCAGACCCACTTCTCTACCGTGTTCAAAAAACACTATGGCATGTCGCCTAGCGAGTATGCTGAAACAAAGAGAAATGAAAAATAAACGACCGCTATATATATAAAAGGTATTTTTTCGTATCTTTGCAGCAGAAACAATAACAATACAAACTAACGATCTGCAAAGATATGAAGAAATACCTCATTTTATTATTTACGGTACTTACATCACTCCATGTTTCTGCACAGAGTGATGGTTCACAGTTATGGCTCGGAAAGCAGTATGCTAACTCATGCCAAGTCATCTCACAGTTGCCTGATGATGCAACAGCCAAGATTGCCAAGCAGGAGTTAGAAAACAACTGGCGTGGCAAGAATGTTGAGCTCAAGATAGACAAGAGTCTCAACCTGGGCGAGGGCTATAACATCTACGCCCGTCCTGCCCAGCAAGGCGACAACATTCAGTACGAAGCAACTATCACCGCCAGCAATCCTATCGGTTTGCTCTATGGTGCCTACGAGTTAATTCGACTTCAGAACACCGATGCCTACAACACAGGTAGCGGTAATCAGCAGAACTTCAGCAAAGCTATCGATGAGACCGAGAAACCACAAGTGGGTCTCCGCATCCTCAACCATTGGGATAATCTCGATGGCAGCATCGAACGTGGCTATGCCGGAAAGAGCATCTTTAAATGGGAAGAAATCAAACTCGGCAAAAACGGTAAGGGCGGCAGCATCAGCAAGAGTCTGCACGACCGTCTTATCACCTACGCCCGTGCCAACGCCTCTTTGGGCATCAACGGCAGCGTACTGAACAATGTAAACGCATCGCCAAAGATGATGACTGCAGAATATATTAATAAGGTGAAGATCATCGCCAACATCCTGCGTCCTTATGGCATCCGGGTATACCTCAGCATCAACTTCGCTTCGCCTATGGCTTTAGGCTACACCGAGACTGCCGACCCACTGGATAAGAAGGGTCAGCAGTGGTGGAAGAAGAAGGCAAAAGAGATATATGCTACCATCCCTGACTTTGGCGGTTTCCTCGTAAAAGCCAATTCTGAAGGACAGCCTGGTCCTGGCGACTACCACCGCACACATGCCGATGGAGCCAACATGCTTGCCGATGCCGTCAAACCATACGGAGGCATCATCATGTGGCGAAGCTTTGTATATGGTGCTAACCATAAGGGAGAAGACCGTGTAAAGCAAGCTGTCAGCGAATTCAAAGGTATGGATGGCAAGTTCCGTGACAACGTAATCCTACAGTCAAAGAATGGCCCGCTCGACTTCCAGCCACGTGAGCCATACGCTCCTATCTTCGACAACATCAAACAGACTCCACAGATAGCAGAACTTCAGATTACCCAGGAATATCTTGGTCAGTCTAAGCATCTCACCTATCTCGCTCCTATGTGGAAGGAATTCTTTGGCTTTGTTAATCCAGACAGACTGGTTGGAATCTCAGGTGTAGCCAATATCGGTGATGATGCCAACTGGTGCGGTCATCCTTTCTCTCAGGCTAACTGGTATGCTTTTGGCCGATTGGCATGGAATCCTTCACTTACAGCCGAGGAGATTGCTCACGAATGGCTCGTACAGACCTACGAAAACCAGGACGAGAAATTTACCAAGCCGGTAGAGATGATGATGATGACTTCGCGCGAAGCTTGCGTCAACTATATGATGCCTTTGGGTTTGCACCACATCTTCAAGTTCGACCACCACTACGGTCCGGAGCCAGATGGTTTCATCGCAAGTTATCCTTTGGAATGGTGCCCGGTATACTATCACAAGGCTGATGCTCAGGGTGTAGGTTTCGACCGTTCATCCAAGGGCACAGATGCTGTCGGTCAGTACCCAGAACCATATCGCAGTATGTATGACAACATCGCAACTTGCCCTGAGGAATATCTTCTCTGGTTCCATCATGTGCCTTGGACTTACAAGATGAAATCAGGCAGCACCCTCTGGCAGGAACTCTGCATGAAGTACAACATGGGTGTGGCGATGGTAGAAGTTTACCGCGACTTCTGGCATACCTCAGCCAAGCAGTATATGAAGGGGCATGAGCAGGAATGGCAACATACAGACTCTCTGCTCAATGTACAGTTGGAGAATGCAAAGGAATGGCGCAATACCTGTCTCAAGTATTTTCAAACCTTTTCTAAAATGAAGATCTATGAATAAGATTGTATTATCTTTTCTTGCATTATTATGCTGCATCAACATACAAGCTGGAGTGAAACTGCAGAAGCAAGGCTCTGCAACCCAGCTTGTTGTCAATGACAAGCCGATGCTTCTTCTGGCTGGAGAGTTGAGCAACTCTGCCGCAACGAGTCCTGCCGACATCAGGAAAGCATTGAAACAGATGAAGAATAGCGGAGTCAACTCTGTCTTCGTTCCTGCATATTGGGAATTTGTAGAACCTAATGAGGGCAAATATGATTTTGCACTTGTAGACAGCGTCATCACAACTGCCCGTAAGCATGACTTGAAGATTGTCTTCCTATGGTTTGGTGCCTGGAAGAATTCCATGAGCTGCTATGCTCCACTATGGGTAAAGGAAAACACCAAGCGTTTCCCTCGTTCACTCACAGAGAACAGCAAGCCATTAGAGATATGCACAGCCTTCAGCGATAACCTGCTTCAAGCAGACAAACGAGCTTTCTGCGAACTGATGAAGCACATCAAAGCAGTAGACAGTCAGGAGAATACCGTTATCATGATGCAGGTAGAAAACGAAATCGGCATGCTCGAATCTGCCCGCGACCACTCTCCTCTTGCCGAAAAAGCTTACAGACAACCCGTTCCTGCTTCATTGCTCAAGGCACTCAAGCTCAAGAAGAAAGGTACATGGGCAGAAGTTTTCGGAACAGACCGTTATGCTGACGAGAAATTCCAAGCATATTATTATGCCAAGTATGTAGAGCAGCTAGCCTCAGCAGGCAAAGCCATCTACAATATTCCGATGTATGTAAATGCAGCAATGAACAGCCGTGGCAGAAAACCAGGCGAATATCCTTCTGCCGGACCACTTGCCCATCTGATTGATATTTGGAAATGCGGTGCACCAAGTATCGACATCTTTGCACCAGATATCTATGATACCGGTTACAAGGGATGGGTAGAGAAATACAAGCGTGCCGACAATCCTTTCTTCACTCCAGAAGTGAAATGCGATATCAATAGCGGTGTAAAAGCATATTATACCTTCGGCGAAACAGATGCCATCAGTTTCAGTCCGTTTGCTCTCGATGAAGCTAACTACAAGGTGAAGAACAGTCTCAGACGTTCATATAAGGTTATCGACCAACTCTCTCCTATCCTGCTTCAGCATCAGGGAAAGGGCAAAAACTGGGGATTGCTCTTCGACCAGGAAGATAAAGAACGCATCATCGAAGATGGTGATATCACCATGACCTGCCGTCATTTCTTCACACTACCATGGGATCCTCGTGCTACAGATGGAAGTAAATGGCCAGAAGGCGGCGGCTTGATTGTGAAACTAGCCAAGAACGAATACATCATAGCAGGTAATGGAATCGTCGTAGTCTTCCAAAGCAAGACTGAAAAAGCGCAAGCTGAAGAAAAGAAACTCGGTGAGGACGGATTTGTAGACAACGGTGGAACCGAAACAAAGAAACAAGCCACAACCTTCAAAGGTAAGCGTATCGGTATCGGATATGTAGACCAGGTTGAAATAGACAAAAACGGCAAATTACAGTTTATCCGTCGTGATAATGGCGATCAGGACCACCAGGGGCGCCATGCCCGCATCTCATGTGGAGACAACAAAATACTCCACATCAAGCTATACGAATACTAAATATATATATAATAAGGTATAAAGGGAATCTGCACTGGACAACTTCCGCATCGTGCCTATCACAGCCGTAAGCGTTTCTGATTTCTAATCCATCCACAGATTAGTAAAGACGAAACAAGATAATTAATCTTTTAAAGAGAAAAATCATGAAAATCTGTCGTAATCTCACTTTTTTATCGAGATTACGACAGATTTCTCGTTTAAAAGTTGTCGTAATCTTGCTTTTTTTCTGAGATTACGACAGAATTCTCGATTTAAGCCCCTAAAACTCCTTAGGAAAATGTGATGATTTAACAGAAAAGTCCTTAGGAAAATGTGATAAATATACTTAAAAGTCCTTAGGAAAATGTGATTTTCCTTGCGTAATTCACTGTTTATTAGTATCTTTGCCAAAACATAATTTTTAGCGTATGGAAAGACTACTTATATCCCAATTGTTAAAATGGAAAGACAGCCACGGAAGGAAGCCACTCATACTGGAAGGTGCAAGACAAGTTGGAAAGACTTGGCTACTGAAAGAATTTGGGCGCAAGTACTTCAAAGACGTATGTTACATCAACTTCGAACAGAGTGATGTACTCGAAGAGATATTTGCTGGCGACTTATCACCACAACGCATTATAGAACAGCTCTCTATATATAATGGTAAGATGATAATGCCCGAGGAAACTCTTATTATCTTCGATGAAGTACAAGAAATGCCAAGAGCACTCACCTCTTTGAAGTATTTCTGCGAAGAGGCACCAGAGTATGCCATCTGCTGCGCAGGCTCATTGCTAGGCATAGCCCTGCACGAAGGCACATCCTTCCCTGTAGGAAAGACAGATTTCCTGCATCTATATCCCATGTCCTTTAAAGAGTTTCTGCTAGCAAACGGAGAGAACATGCTGGTAGACTATATCGATAAAGGAAACAGAAACCTGGGAGCATTCGAGGCTCGCCTTACAGATTATCTGAAAAAATACATGATAATAGGAGGTATGCCTGCTGTTGTAACAGAGTGGCTGGGCAGCAAAGACTACAACAAGGTAAACCGCATCCAGCAGGAACTGATAGCAGCCTACCAGAAAGACTTCTCCAAACATGCTCCAAAGAATATGGTCGAGAAAATCCGTTATGTATGGAACAGCATCCCTTCGCAACTGGCGAAGGAAAACAAGAAGTTTGTCTATGGACTGGTGAGAGAGGGAGCCAGAGCACGGGAATATGAGGATGCCATCATGTGGCTTTCTGATGCAGGTGAAATCATCAGAACCAACAATGTCAGCAAGCCCGACATCCCAATTTCAGCCTATGCTGATCTCAAATCGTTTAAGGTATTCTTACTGGATGTAGGTCTGTTGAGGGCAATGAGCAAGATTTCGCCGAAAGTAATATTAGAAGGAAGCAGAATCTTTGAAGAATTTAAGGGAGCGTTGACAGAACAGTATGTCTGTCAGGAACTTCAGAACTTTACAGAAACTCTGGAAACCAATTATTATTGGTCTTCCTCAGCCACTGCAGAGGTTGACTTCCTTATTTCCGACGGTTTGGATGTATATCCACTGGAAGCAAAGGCAGGAGTAACCATGAATGCCAAGAGTTTGAAACTGTATCGGGAAAAATATTCACCCAAATGGTCGGTTCGCACCAGTCTCTTGCCATACGAGAGAAACAACAGTTCAAAAACCATCAACATTCCCCTCTATATGCTCTTTGTTCTAGACAAAGAATTAAAGGCAGAAAGTTAGTATTTCAGCGAAAGCGGCAGTTTTTGACAAAACTGCCGCTTTCGCTTGTTTTTCATAAGCAAAAGTGTATGAAAACCGCATATTTATAATAGAATGTCGAGCAAAGTGCAACTTTTCTAGAAAAAAGTTTGGTGATTTCCTAAAAAATGCTTATCTTTGCAGCCGATTAAAAATATTATTAAATTTTAGTGAAGTTTGAGATACTTCCCTATATATAATAAGGTATGGAAACATACCCACCCCCACCAGTTCGGGATAAGAGTTGGAGACAAAAAATGAGCCCCCACGCTCAATAAAAGTTGGGAGGATATGTAGTGAGAAAGAAATATAAAACATTATATATTTATTAATTAATTAAACGAGAGAGATTTATGGAAAAAAGACTCATGACGTTTATTGCCTGCCTCTTCCTTAGTTTAGGAATGGCGTTGGCGCAAACTCAAGTTTCCGGTAAAGTAACCTCTGCAGAGGATGGTGAGCCAATCATTGGTGCATCTATCAAAGTGGAAGGTACCAATACTGGTACAGTTACCGACATTGATGGTAACTTCTCTTTGGTTCTTCCTAATGGAAAGAACTCTGTAAAAGTGTCTTACATTGGTATGCAAGACAAAACCGTTGTCCTCAAAGCAGGCAACAACAAAATCGTTTTAGCTTCTGATGCAAAAAACCTTGATGAGGTCGTAGTTACAGCTATGGGTATCACCCGTCAGAGCAAGGCCTTGGGTTACTCTGCTTCTGTTGTAGGTGGCGAGAAACTTTCTGAGTCACGTACAGGCGATATCATGTCCGGTATCGCAGGTAAGGTGGCTGGTGTACAGATTTCAGCTTCTTCTTCTGACCCAGGTGCTTCTAATTCCGTTGTTATTCGTGGTGTCAGCTCTTTGTCTGGCAACAACCAGCCTCTTTATGTTGTAGATGGTGTGCCATTGTCAAACAACTCAACAAGTAGTGAGACTTCTATGGTAGCAAGTGCTAACAGCTTGAATGAAAGCTACGACTTCGGTAATGGTGCCAATGCTGTCAACCCAGACGACGTTGAGAGCATGACCATCTTGAAGGGTGCCGCTGCTACAGCTCTCTATGGTAGCCGTGCTGCCAATGGTGTCATCTTGATTACCACCAAGAGTGGTAAGAAACAAAGCAAGGGAGTTGGTATTGAGTATAACGGCGGTTTGCAGCTTGAGTCTGTTCTCCGTTTGCCTCAGATGCAGAACCAGTTCGGTATGGGTTGGTATGGTAACAAGACCGACCTGGAAAACGGTTCTTGGGGTCCTGAGTTTGATGGTTCTTCTTTGCGATATGGTAATATTTACGATAACTCTCAGCAGTATAAGACTTATCGTGCCATCAAGGACAACGTGAAGGACTTCTTCGATACAGGTATTCGCTATAACAACAGTGTATCTTTCAATGGTGCAACAGATGTAAGCAACTTCTTCTTGAGTCTGTCACAGATTCATGATGATGGTATCATCCCAACAGACGCAGATAGCTACAACAAGTATACATTCTCAGGTCGTGCTAGTCACAAGATCAAGAACGTAACTTTGAGCATGTCTGCCAACTATGCTTACCAAAAGAATAATTTCGTAAGCACCGGTCAGCAGGCTGGTTCTATGTACAACTGTATCATGCAGACTCCTCGCGACATCAGCATCGCTGAGCTTAAGGATTTGAACAATCCATTCAATACTCCAGGTTATTACTATACTCCATATGGTGTAACCAACCCATACTACCTTTTGAACAACTATAAAAATCAGTATGAGCAGGAGCGTTTCTATGGCAAGTTGCAGTTGGATTGGGACATCATCAAGGACTTGAAGTTCTCTGGTCGTTTCGGTCTCGACACAACTACCGGTCATCACGACACAGGTCAGCCAAACATGTCTCAACTTTTTAATGGTACTCCAAACCATGCTGATGCTTTGGCAGCATTGACTGGTGAAACAAGCCAGCAGACTGAGCGCACTCGTGAAATTGACTTGAATGCAATGTTGAGCTATAGTCATAATTTCATGGATAAACTGGACGTAAATGCAGTAGCTGGTCTTAATGGTAATGAGCGTAGATACAACTATTTCTATGCAGAGGTCACCAACCTGACTATCCCTACATTCTATAATTTGAACAACTCTTCAGAGAAGCCGACAGTAGATCAGTACAAGCAGCTCCGTCGCTTGATGGGTGCATACGGTCAGATTGATCTTGGCTGGGACAACTGGGCATACTTGACAATGACTGCTCGTAACGACTGGTCATCTACCCTACCTAAGGGCAATCGTTCTTTCTTCTATCCAGGTGTTACCGGTAGTGTTATCTTCTCTCAGTTCTTAACACCAGAGATGCAGAAGATTATCACCTTTGGTAAAGTACGTGCAGCTTGGGGTAAGACAGGTAATGATGCAAATGTATACATGACCTCTTCTGTATTTGCACAAGGTGGAGCAAACACATCAGGTTGGGGTACTAGCCAGTTCCCATTCACAAATGGTAACTATAATGCATATTCTGTAGGTAACGTATTGGGTAGCCCTACTTTGAGTCCAGAGATGACAACAGAGTTTGAGCTCGGTTTGAACATGGCATTCCTTCAGAATCGCTTGTCATTCGATGTATCTTACTACAATAGAGTATCAGACAAGCAGATATTCTCTCTGGCTATGGATCCTGCTTCTGGTTATACCGCACAGAACACCAACCTCGGTAAGATTCGTAACCGTGGTGTCGAGGCTTTGATCAGCGGCACACCAATTAAGACAAAGGATTTCAAATGGGATATTTCCCTCAACTGGACATTGAACCGCAGCAAGGTAATTTCTCTTCCAGAAGAACTCGGTGGAGAGTCTGTAATCTATGGCTTGAGTGGCGGCACAGGTCTCTATGCCATCGTTGGCGAGGAGCTTGGTGTGTTCAAGGCTTACACTTCACAGCGTGATGCCGAAGGTCACATTATCGTAGACCCTAAGACCGGTCTTCCTCTTAAGACTACAGAGCAGCAGATTGTTGGTAGCATGAACAGCAAGTATCAGATGGGTATTTCCAATACCTTCTCTTACAAGGGCGTAAGTTTGTCATTCGATTTCGATATTCGTAAGGGCGGTGTGATGTATTCTCGTACCAAGAGCGTCAACTATTTCGTTGGTAACGCTATTCAGACTGCTTACAACAGCCGTCATCCATTCATCGTTCCGAACTCTGTAGTTCAGACAGGCACAGATGCCAACGGCGCTCCTGTATATGGCGAGAACACAACAGCATTGAATGCAACCAACCTTTATAACTACTGGAACAATGGTGCAGACAATTACGATGCCGATTTCTTGGTTGACAAGAGCTATGTAAAACTTCGTTCCGTAGTACTTTCTTGGGATCTTCCTAAGGCTTGGCTTGCCAAGACATTCTTGACAGGTGTGAAGGTTTCTGTCTTTGGAAACAACTTGTTCCTCTGGACACCTTCTAGCAATACTTTCATCGACCCAGAGTCAACCTCTTTCGGTAACGACTTGTCTGGTAACTATGGTGAGTATTCTGCCAACCCAAGTTCTAGAAAGATTGGTTTCAATGTTTCAGTTAAATTCTAATAAGAAAGCTAATTATGAAGAAAATATTAGTATATAGCGCAGCTTGCCTCTTGGCGCTTTCGAGCTGCGACATGGATATCAATGACAACCCAAACTATCCAAACAATGGTGACGTGACACCAACATTGGTTTTCCCTTCTGTGGAAAATGCCTTGGCAGCAGTGCCTGGTGATGCTATGTTCACAAATGCCGGTTTCTTTGCCCAGTATTTCGAGCAGCGCCCTGAGGCTAACCAGTATAACGATGAGGCTGAGCTTCATTTCGACGAGTCTTCATCATTGTTCGACCGTTGTTATCGCACCATCTATGCAGGTGCCATGATGGATATCAAAGATGTAGAGAGCAAGACAAATAACAAGGCAGACCTGTTCGCTTGCAAAGTGATGACAGCCTTGGGCATGCAATACATGGTAGATGCATGTAGCGATGCTCCATATACCGAAATGTGCCAAGGCAACGCCAATCCTACTCCAAAGTGGGACGATGGTAAGACTGTCTATACTTCGGTTTTAGCTGCCATGGATGAGGCTGAGGCTGCTATTCCTGAGGGAACAACAACCCTTTCTGTGACAGACCCTATGTTCAATGGTCGTTTGGATGCATGGAAGCGTTTTGCTAATGGTCTTCGTCTGCGTATGTACATGCGTTTGATAGATGGTGGAGTGGATGTAGATTCTTATACTGCCAAGGCTAAGGCATTGGTGGCAGAGAACTTGTTACCAAATAAAGATTGCACATTTAATGTATATAGTAATGCAGAGGGTCAGTGGAACCCATGGTATGCAGCCATTCGTGGCTTAAAGACCAACAACTTCTGCGCAGCTTACCCTATTGTTTCATATTACAGCTTGACCAAGGACCCTCGCTTGTCAACTACAATGGAGGCTAATGAAGCCGGAAAGTATGTTGGCCAGATTCCTGGTGCTAAGACTCTCTACAAGGAGTGGACTGGCAAGGATTGGAAGAACAAGGATGTAAGCGAAATTAAATATGGAGCGATTGCTGCAATGCCTATCTACATCATGCAGCTGTCAGAGGTTGAGTTCTTGAAGGCAGAGGTTGAGCTTCGTTTCAACCACAATGCAGATGCAGCAAAGGTGGATTATGAAAACGCTATTGCAGCAGACTTCACCTCACGTGGAATTGCAGATAGCAACTTGGCTACTTTCTTGGCAGGTGCAAAGGTAAACTTTGCCAACCAAGCAACAGATACAGATAAGCTCAAAGTAATCTACATGCAGAAATGGGCTTCGTTCTTTATGCGCAATCACATGGAGGCATGGTCTGAGCAGCGTCGTACAGACGTTCCTGCACTTTCCACAGCTACTGCCAAGGAAGTATTTGAGGGTTCTACTAAGTACATAGCAGGTGATATGATCAATCCAGGTCTTAATTACTATGGTAATGACAACCTTTGTAAGCGTATGCCTTACCCAGAGAATGCCCGCAAGTACAACAAGAATACACCTGCTGTCAAGACTTTGGCAGACCCAGTATTCTGGGATGTAAAATAATTCACTATACAAAAGAATAGTGAGATTCATTAATTCACAAAAGACAAGAAGAATATGAAAAAGATATTATTTTATACCTTGATGCTCTGCCTCTCATCATTTGCATTGACATCATGCAATGATGATAACGATGAGCTGACAGATGCTAAGGTTACATACTATCCTACTTTGGAAATCCAAGGAGATGAGTTTACTCTGGTTCCTATTGGTACAGCATATACTGAATTGGGATGTAAGGGTGTTTTGCGTGGTGAAGACTGCACCTCTGGTATTGTAACATCAGGAACTGTTGATATCAATACTCCTGGTTTATACTATATCAATTATACATATACCAATGAGCAGGGCTATAAGAAATCAACACAAAGAACAGTTGCTGTTTGTGATCCTACAATAACAACAGATATTGCGGGAGACTATACTGTTCAAGAAGGAACATACAGAAGTTATAATAATAAGAATGCAGATTTCAAGGGATTCAGTGTTAAAATAACCAGGTTAGCTCCAGGATTATTTTATATCAATGACTTGATGGCAGGATATTATGGTCAAGGTGTTGGTTATGGTGCACAAGCTGAATTAACAGGCTATCTTCAGTTGATGTCTGACAATAGCATCAAGCTGATTTCAAGTTATGTTTCAGCTTGGGGTGATTCTGCTAATTCTTTCGAGAATGCAAAGTATGACGCAGCAACAGGCACTATATCTTATGATATGACATACAACAATGGCTCTATGTTGTTCCATGTCATTTTGAAGTAAAACAGTTTAAAAGAAAACAGATATGAAGAAATATATTTCAATGTTCATGGTTGCCTTGGCTGCAACTTTTACATTTGTTTCTTGTGATCCAGAGACAGATGAGAAAGCTGGAGGTACAGCTGTTGAGAAAATGGCAGGTCTTTGGGATGTAACAGTAGATGTTGTTGATGAACAAGGCAATGTACTTGGTACAGTTGGCACAATCAACATTAACACTTATAATACAGCAGCTAATGATGCTGATAAGATGTGGCTTGAAGATGATGCATTCTATGGTGTTAAGATGAAGGTGAACGTAACAGACTATAACAATGGTAAGTTTGAAGGAACACCAAATACATCTTACAATCCTTCAGATGCGCGGGCTGGCAACATCGAGTTCCTCAAAGGTCAGGTTCTCTATGGCCAGGGCAAGAACCTTCATGGTATGCCTGTAGACAGCATTTGTTACACCGTGAAGTTTGATGATGACCAGAATGCTTGTATTTATCGTATCTCTGGTACTCGCCACTCAGGTTTCACTGAGTAATCAGAAATTATAAATACTATATAATTAAGGTGTATCCTTATTGCTCAATACAATGGGCAAAGGGATACACCTTTTTCTTTGTATCTCTCAAACATTTTCCCAAGGAGAAACGATGGCAATAGTATTTATACCTATAGGATTTTGATGGGATGTTTGAGAAACAAAGAACCTCAATACATGACAACATTTCTTATCCCGAACTGAGGTAAATACTGGCTCTGGGGAGATTGTCCGTGGATAAGACAATCTCCCCTGAGCCTTTTCTTTCCATTCTTGATAATCGCTTTTTGATTTATATACTTTCGTTCATGCGACTATCCTGTAGAACAATCGTAATACAAAATCAGCCGCAAGAATTTTTCTCACGGCTGACTTTGTGTACCACCTTCTTTTGCAGAGATATGGTGACGATAGCGCTGTATCGGTACCACGCTATCACTGCAATCGGTACCACTTGTATCGCTGCAAACGGTACCAAGATTTCAGTTCTGCTGTCGAGTAAGTGGAGGGAATTTCACCCTCCCTTCTCTCGGAACCATGCTTAACAGCCTCCCATCACACGGCTCTTCGCACTTAACTCTTTTGTTCATAAGTTTATATTCTTTATTAACCTAGACGTGGATAGGGTACAAATCCCTTTACCCAGTGTAAAAACTCATTTCTGTTGTGTGCCGCATACTCCACAAGCCATTCATACGCTTTGCTAAACTTCTTACCCTTGGAGAAGCGCTTGTACTTACGCATCACCCATCGGATCAGTCGCTCATTGATGTACTTTAACACCTTGCGGAACTCAGACGGCAATAGTAACATCCGATTTCGTACTCCTAGATGCCTCTACTTAAAATTTATGGCACATGTGCCACTTTTTAAAAGTAGAAGCCTATTCTAATATGTTTCGTTGCAAAAGAAAATCAAACAAGCTTATGAACAAGATGCCTGCTTCATTGTGATGAGAAACAATATTGTCCTTTACTATGATTATCTTCTGGAAGTTATCTGAGATATGTTTTAGTGATGCAGATTCTTGTTCTATCTTTTCCTTATCAGGAAGAGCAAGGGCAGACTGGATGTAATAACGCTTAGAGCCATTGTTGACTACAAAATCTACTTCCAATTGCTTGCGCATCATTCCTTGTTGCGGTGTTCGGGTACGAGTTTCTACCCTACCAACATCCACAAGATAGCCACGACATCGTAATTCATTGTATATCACATTTTCCATGAGATGGGTCTCTTCTATTTGACGGAAATCCAGAAGGCTATTGCGCAATCCTAAGTCTACGAAATAGTATTTAGACAATGTACCGATGTACTTTTTCCCTTTAATGTCATACCGCATCGCTTTCTCTATCAGGAAGGCTTCTTGCAAGAATCCTAAGTAATTGTCGATTGTTAACGGAGACAGGTCTGCATTGCTTACGCTCTTGAAAGTGTTGCTCAATTTATTCGGATTGCATGGTGAGCCTACCGATGATGCCATTACTTTAACAAGAGAGTCGAACTCCGTGTTTTTCTTGACATTATTTCTGTCTATCAAGTCTTTTAGATACACCGTAGTATAGAGATTACGCAGATAACTCATCTTCTTTTGCTGGGTATCCAAAGACAAGATTAAAGGCAAACTGCCATACGTAATATAATCTCGCCATGCATCTTCTTTGTTGCCATCGTAAGCCGATACATATTCAGAAAAAGACAGAGGGTAAATACGTATTTCATCACCTCTTCCTCTGAACTCTGTGGCAATGTCGGAAGATAGAAACTTAGAATTGCTTCCTGTTACGTAGACATCCACATTGTCTATATGAAGAAGACTGTTCAAGGCTCCAACAAAGTTGTTTACCATTTGAACTTCATCCAATAGAACATAATGAATTTCTGAATCTTTGATGTTACCTTTAATATAGTGTAGCAGTTTCTTGGGGTCACAGTATTCATCGTTCAGTATATCATCCAAAGCCAGAGATATAATATGGTCTGGAGAAATGCCATCTGCCAGGAGATGATCTCTAAACAACTTGAATAGAAGATATGATTTGCCACATCTTCTGATACCTGTAACTATCTTTATCAAGCCATTTTGTTTGCTTGATATGAGTTGGTTGAGATAATATTCGCGCTTAATTTCCTTCATACTACTTAAAATTTCTGGCACATGTGCCACTTTTTTTAAGTGCAAAGATATGCAAAAGTAGAGTTCTAACCAAAAATTTTTAGATTTATTATACTAAAAAGGTGTGCGCACTAGCCGCTCTATCCTTAGATTATAGGACATTCTTGCTATTGGACAGGTAACAAACCTGACCTCCCAGTTATCCCTTGTTAAAACTTTTCTTCTCATTTCCTTGCATCTTTCAGAAGAAAAGCGTATCTTTGCATAAGATTAACGAGGGTGCGGCATTTTGAGAGTAACTTTCATTGTGTTAGCAACATAATCGATATAGAAGATAAAGGTTTAAACATTAAAACATGGAGGTAATATGAATTTATTGAAACAAAAAAACATACTAGCTCCACATATAAAGTAGGAATATGAAAAGAAAGCTACAAGACATATATAAGGGACAAATTCAGATAAATGAATCGTGGCTAAAAAGTTACAAGGATTATGTCCCAAAAATTGTGAGCATCATCAAGAAAGGAGTTTCATCCGAAGATAAAAATGGTGAGACTTTTAATCAATTCTTTAAATCAAATAGCTCTGTATCCAATTTAGGGCAAGGGGTTATTTCGAATGATAATATTGCAGAACTTAAACAATATTGGTCAGATTTAGAGCCACATTTCCAAAAATTAGCAAATAATCCTAATTGCTTTTTAAAAGATGAATACCAGCAAATAGATAAAATAATAAGAGCACATACTACAAATCATCGCAAAATTGCAACTCATCGACTGATCGCTACAGTACAACCCCATATGTTTTGTACTATAATAAAAGACAACGATTTGCGTACTTTATATAAATACTTGCATCAGTTGGTAGAGGGAGAGATTCCCCAATACGTTCAAGATTGGTATGAAAGTAGCAAACAGATAAGAGATTATTTTCGGAAAAATATAACAGATGAAGAAGATGAATATCTCATAGATATTTTACCTTGGCACTTTAAAGAATATTTTGACTCATATAAAAGAACAATAGATATGGAAAATAAATTAGTTGAATCATACAAGCAGGAAGTCATCGACAACAAAAACCTTATCCTCTCTGGTGCGCCAGGAACGGGAAAGAGTTATCTTGCCAGACTAATAGCAGCTAGCATTATCGGTTGTGACAAAGACAAGCTCATCGGCAGCAAACAATTTCAGTTCGTTCAATTTCATCCATCTTACGACTATACGGATTTTGTTGAAGGTCTGCGCCCTTATCAAAAAGAAGGTAGCAACGATATTGGATTCCAACTGGAACCGGGCATTTTTTATCGATTCTGCCAAGATGCTTTGAAAGACAAAGAGAATAATTACGTCTTTGTGATAGATGAAATCAATCGTGGTGAAATCTCTAAGATATTCGGAGAACTGTTCTTCTCTGTAGAACCAAGTTATAGGGGACCTAAGGGAAATGTTACAACACAGTTTGCCAACCTACACAAGGAAGAAAATGAGTTTGACAAAACAATAGGGAATGGCAAGAATGGCAACTTTTTTGTACCAGAGAATATTTTTATCATCGCTACAATGAATGGCATAGACAGAAGCGTCGAAAACCTAGACTTTGCTTTCAGAAGACGCTTCCCTACAGAATACATCAAATGGGATGATACGTTGGATTCTATCTTGGAAACTTTGACCATTAGTTTCAAGGAAGAAGCCAAGGCAGCCTTAACAAGACTGAACCAAGCAATAACAGAAGAAGAGGAACTGGGAGAAGACTATACCATCGGAGGTGCTTACCTGCTACATCTTAAAGATATGGGCGACGCAAACAGTTCGCTGGAAGCCTTTTGGAATAGCTATTTGGGAACTATTATCAATGAGTATCTGAAGGGATTACTTTCACAAAAGGATCTTAAAGAAAAGGTTACCTCATTTAAGAATAAATTTCTCGAAGCAAAAACTGATAAACAATAGAAATTGACTATCATGATTGAACTGGAAGATAATAACACAAAAAATATTGAGAGCATCAATCCGCAAGAGAAAGAACTGATGACTACTCTGTCTGAGCATAGCTTGAATAGGCTGATAGAGAAAGACAACGTATTGGTATTTCCTAACTCATTTCAAGCGGGTGACGGCGACCAACATGTATTAACTAGCCATAGCCAAGAAACATCTTGGGCTGTTCAAACTTACAATCTTATCGGATACATCGGAAAAGGGGATGCAGAAATAAAAATCAATTCTCGTTTCGATGCAGCAGGTCAGTACAACTTCTTACATTATCTCTTGCTAAAAACTCAAAATGTCAACTTGTTTAATTATGAGGTAAAGAGTGACAGGAAGGACAGCATGTTCGACTTACTCAAGTTTCTTTTCCCAAAATATTTGAATGAGGCCTTGTCGTCAGGCATCTTAAAAATGTATGATTCTTTTAGCTATAATGATTGCAAAATGAAGGGGCACATCGATGTAAACAGACACATCAAGAACAACCTGCCGTTTAGGGGGAATATCGCTTACCTCTTAAGAGAGCATACTTGCGACAATTATATTATTCACCTGATATGTTACGCTATCGATTATCTGCAAAAAGATAGAATCGGGCGGTTTCTCCTAACGAAAGACGAAGTTACCAAACATAATGTCGAGCGGATACAGAACTGGGGGAAATCTTATAGGAAATACACTTTAAGCCAAACATTCAGCAGAAATTTAAGGACTCCTATACATCCTCTGTATATCAAGTATAGACCTTTGCAAAAACTTTGTCTCGCTTTACTGCGGCATAGGCACATCTCTTATCATGATGATACAGAGAAAGTACATGGTGTTTTGTTTGATGCGGCATGGTTATGGGAAGAATATGTCGCATTAGTCATAAAAGATAGCTATAAGCATATCGTTAAAGGAAATGGATTTAAACTTCTCTCTGACGGAGATGAAAAATTTCAAGAGATTATCCCCGATTTTTTGAGTCGAGGAGAAAATAACAGAATTGTTGCGGATACTAAGTATATTCCATTAGACGGCACAAAGAATCTGTCTGCAGATAGAGCAGCAGCTATATACTATAAAACTATCATGTACATGTATCGTTTCAACTCGAATAAAGGACTTTTGCTCTATCCCAGTAAGGATGACAATACTTCCTATCCAAAAGATTTCAGAATTATAGAAACAAACGGAAGTCTAGTAAAAATCCCCATGAAGATATCAACCAAAAAAGATTTTTGGGAATTTGCAGAAGATATGAAGCACAATGAAAAAGAGTTTCTTATAGCCATAAAAAAGATAAAAGCTTAAGAGATAACAAGGTGTATCCTTCTGCCGCTCCGACATCAAGCGGCAGAGAAAGTACCTATATCCTTCAAATTCATCTTACGTATACTCAAGCAAACGGAACAAAAACAAAAACTGGATTTCACATTTTAGATAACACGGCAACATGTTTTATCAAATCTAATGCAACATTTGCCACGCTTATTATAAGTAGCTGATAATAAGAGAATAATGGGTGGCAATAAGGGGCTTTTTTATTATCACCTTATTGTCACCTATTGCCACGTTTTGCAAAAAATAGCGTTTTTCGGGTGTTTTAGAGGTGTTTTGGGAGCTAAAAGGTTGAAGATATTGAGCAAAAACGCTTATTTTCTATTCAATTTTTAGTGTTTTTCTATACTTTTTATCGAAAAACCTCCCACGATGCAGCAAAAATTACGTCACGACGTAGCATTTCCTACGTCCCGATGTAGCAACAGACGCGTCCCGACGTAGCTACAGATACGTCCGGACGTAATTTTTCGAAAAAATCTTTGGCATATTCCATTTTAATTATTATCTTTGCAGCGCAGTCCCGGTAAGGCCCTCTCCCAGATTATTCGATGCTGGTGATGACCCCGGGGGTTTAATTCTTCTGTTTATTTCCCTCATCCTCAAACATTTTCCCAAAATTCCTTGCATCTTTCAGAAGAAAAGCGTATCTTTGCAGAAGATTAGCGGCGCTCGGCAATCTGAAAGTAAACTTTCATTGCACTCGCTGGCATAATCTTTGCAGAAGATTAGTGGCGCTCGGCAATTTGTAAGCAAGCTTACATTGCGCTCGTTTGCATAATCTTTGCAGAAGAAATGTTCAACTTTTAAAACAAGGAGGTAGAATATGGATTTATTTGATAGCAAAAGACAAGAAAGATTAGAGGCTGCAAGAAAGGCTTCTACTGCCAGTAAAGAAGCAGCACGTGCCTTTTTAATTAGGGCAGGAATTCTTTTACCTAATGGAGAAGTTGCACCACATTTGAGATAATTATGGATAAGTCTTTATATTCAAGGCGCTCCAACCTAGTAATAGGATTTCATGGCTGCGACAAGTCTGTTGTTGATGCCGTAGTTGCTGGTAAGACCGATCTTCTTTCCAGCACTAATGACTATGACTGGTTAGGAAACGGCATCTATTTTTGGGAAAATAATGAGGAACGAGCTTGGCAATGGGCTAAAGATTTAGCCAAAAGAAAGAACTCACAAATCAAAGAGCCTGCAGTTGTTGGTGCAATTATAGACTTGGGGTATTGTTTTGACTTAACAGATAGCACATATCTTCAGGAATTAAAGGCTGCTTATGAGTCTATGGTTACTGTTTATAAAGAATCAGGGATTGAATTACCGAAGAATACATCTATCGGAAATTCTACAGATTTATTGATTAGAAAATTGGATTGTGCAGTTGTACAAACTGCTTTAACATACAATCAGGATGCCAATGCCCATCCATACGATTCAGTAAAAGGAGTATTTTGGGAAGGACAGGAACTATATCCTAATGCAGGATTCAGAGAAAAGAATCATATTCAGATTTGTGTCTGCAATCCTAATTGCATCAAGGATTATTTCCTCCCAAGAGAAATCAATCAAGATTATCCAAACCCATAATATAAAGAGGCAGAATATGGATTTATTTGATAGCAAAAGACAAGAAAGATTAGAGGCAGCTGCAAAAGCTGCTACGGCTAGCAAGGAAGCAGCAAAAGCTTTCTTGATTAGAGCTGGCATATTGCTGCCAAGTGGAGAAGTTGCCCCTCATTTAAGATAATAGATAATGGAAGAATCTCTATATTCTAGACGTTCTAATCTTGTTGTAGGTTTTCACGGCTGCGACAAATCAGTAAAGCGGCACTCGCCTTTTTAATTAGGGCGGGGGATGCTATTGGGCAGGTAACAAACCTGCCCTCCCTGTGCTTACTTGCTTCCTAAGGACTGCTCGAATAGATGCCTCTACTTAAAATTTATGGCACATGTGCCACTTTTTTTAAGTGCAAAGATATGTGAAAGTAGAGTTCTAACCAAAAATTTTTAGATTTATTATACTAAAAAGGTGTGCGCACTAGCTGCGCGAATTCAACAAGGTGGCTAAATCACCATTAGAAGAATGGGTTGAGCATAGAGCAAATTGCTTTTATTACCGGTTTGACTGAAAATGAAATAAAAGAACTATAATATAATAAGGTGTATCCCCGCTTGCCCCATACATCGGGCAAGCGGAGATACACCTTTTTCTTTTTATTTCCCTCATCCTCAAACATTTTTCAATAATTCTTTGCTTCTTTCAGAAGAAAAGCGTATCTTTGCAGAAAAAAGAAACGATGCCAACAATATTTATATTTTTCGGATTCAGATTCATGTTTTATTCTAATGATCATGAACCAATTCATGTCCATGTTATCAAGGATGGAAATGAAGCAAAATACAATGTATCTCCTCTAACCCAGATTTATAATCATGGATTCAAAAAACATGATATTGCTTTGATAGAATCTATTATTTCTGAGAATGAGGCGGTCATTATAGATAGATGGAAAGAGTATTTTAATCAAAAATAAGATATTATGGAGCAATATAGAGTAAATCGCGTTTGGGTTGACGATGCCCATATTTGGGCAGAAACCCAAAATGGCTGGAAGGCTAACTATCCTTTCAGTCGTTGGAGCCGTCTTGCTAACGCCACACCTGCCCAGCGTAAGGCTTTCGTATTGAGCAGATATGGTATCCATTGGCCTGAATTAGACGAAGATTTATGCTTTGAAGGACTATTCGCAGATGCTGGCATATACAAACCGTCAAATGCAGAAGATACTATTTATTATCAAGCATAATAAAAGAATTTTTTGCAACAGAAGGATAAGTGAATCATTAAAATAAGGAGGTAAATATGGACAACAAGAATCTTTCATCAGAAGCTTTACTCTCCAATCAAGACAGTAAAAATAGATTATCATGAAGGAAGAAGAGATTAAAATCGTGGCAGAAAATGCTATGATGATAGTTTGCGGATATGCATTTTCGCAAACCGAAGAAGGTTTTATACGTGTAGTGTATCTACACTCCCCATATCATGCTCTTGTAATGACAAGCGAGGGTGAAGTAACAGAAACCAATATGGATGATATAGAAATCAGCATCGTTCAAAAGTATTGGAAACGAAACAAAAAATTAATGGAGCAAGCTTATGCCTAAATATTACGACTTTATGATATGTGGGTATAAGCTGAGCAAGCATAATAATGCGGCTGAACAAGCGTAACGAGACGGCTCATCGGGCGCAAGGATACGACTGCGCTGGGGCAAAGATATAGATTAGGAGGTTCAAGGAGTCTGTATCTGAGGTTCAGAGAGACTGTATCTGAGGTTCAAGCAGACTGCTTCTTGATGATTTCCACTAGGCTCGGCAGCTCTGCTGAGCCTAGTCAGCAGCTCTGCCGACTGCAGTCAGCAGAGCTGCCGAGCCTAGTGACAACACCCCATTATCGTACAACTACACACTCTTTAGTCGTACGACTGTATACCCTTTAGTCGTACAACCATAAGCCTACTGTTGTACAAGTATAAACTCATTGACAGTACAATAGTAGTTTTACAACTCAAACATTTTCCCAAAAATTCTTGTTTCTTTCAAAAGAAAAGCGTAACTTTGCAACCGAATATTAATTTTAGGAGGAAATCTATATGGAAGAGCTAAAAGATAAATGCATTCGATTCGATTGGGCAATCTTGCACCAACTTCACCAGAAGGCGAACTTTGGTGTGCTCGAGGGCTTCCTGACCGTGTTTCTGAATGAACCTATCAAGATTGTTGAAATCCTAGAAAACGAAGGAAACGTGCTGGCAGAAGATAAGTTCTATCGAGTAGAAATCAAGGCAAAAAATAGTAACGGTGAAGACATTCTTGTCGAGATACAAAATATAACCAGATTGTGTTATCAGGAACGTATATTTTATGGCGTAGACAAAGCCATTACCGAGCATATCAATCTCGGCAACACCTACAAAGAAGTAAAAAAGGTATATTCCATTAGTATACTTTATTTTGACCTTGGCAAAGGGTCGGACTATATTTATGTAGGACAAAACAATTTTATCGGCCTGCATACGCAAGACCAACTCATCATCAGTACCAAGGAGAAAGATACAATCGTGAGAAAGTCGCCTGCCGAAATATTCCCAACCTATATGCTAGTGCGCGTCAATGAGTTCAACAAGGTTGCCAAGTCTCCATTGGAGGAATGGGTTGATTACCTCAAAAACGGAGTCATCAATCCTGACACGAAAGCACCAGGATTGCAAGAAGCTCGCGAGAAGCTGAAATACTACTCTATGTCGAATGCCGAACGACACGCCTACGATGAACATGTCAATGCCATCATGATTCAAAATGACGTTCTTGGAAACGCTAGATTAGAAGGGCATGCCGAAGGCAGAGCGGAAGGTAAAACTGAAGAAAAAAATGCCATCGCCCTAAAAATGCGTCAAGCAGGTCTGCCTATAGAGCAAATCATGCAATTCACAGGGCTATCGGAAGAAAATATCAAATCATTATAAACAGAATTGGTCGGTGCCTCTAATGGCATCGACCCTTTTTATGAGATAATGCGTAACGAGACGCCTCATCTGGCGCAAGGATTATATTTTTTAAATACAACAAGGTGAAAAGATTTATAATGATACTATGCTTCATCTGCACATACACACTACAGATGGCGGCACAAACATGGATTGGAACTTGGGCTACGGCACCGCAGACTGTGGTGAAAGCGTTTATGCCCTATAATAACAACATGACAAACCGTTCGGTTCGCCAGATAGTAAAGGTAAGCGTAGGAGGCGACGTGATAAGACTGAAACTGAGCAATATCTACTCGATGCAACCCGTAGTGATACGCTCCATCTATATCGCCCACGCCAAAGACTCCTTCAAGATTGATGCCAAATCGGCCCAATACTTCAAGTTCGGCAACAGCTACAAGGCTACTATTCCTGCCGGCAGACAGATAGTGAGCGATGCGCTGAAGTTCGACCTCAAGAACCTGGAGCGCGTAGCCATCACCATCAACTACACCTCGGCTCCCGATGTGCCTACCGTTCACATGGGCTCACGTACCACCTCTTATATCATGAAGGGAGTAACCAATGCCCACTCCAACTTCGAAAAGGCTTTCCGCGAGAACCACTGGTACAACATCAGCGGTATCGATGTGTATACGATGAGCACCAACATGAGTGCCATCGCCATCATGGGCAACTCCATCACCGACGGCAAATGTTCTACGGATAATGCCCAGAACCGGTGGCCCGATGTTATGTCGGAGATGCTGCAGCTGAAACATAAGATAACCAACCAGGGTGTACTGAACCTGGGCATCGGCAACAACCGCGTAACCGTGCCGGGCGGTTTCGGGGCACTCGCCAAGGAACGCTTCGACCGAGACATTCTGATGCAGAGCGGCGTAAAGAAGGTAATTATCTTTGAAGGCATCAACGACATAGGTGCTGCCAAGAGCGGCAACAGCGAGACGGTAGCCCGCCAGATTATAGAGAGCATACAGGGAATGATGAGGAAGGCGAAGGCCCGGAAGATGAAAGTTTATCTGGGCACCATCACGCCTTTCAAGGGTGCAGGCTACTACAGCCACTTCCACGAAGCAGCCCGACTCTATGTAAACGACTGGATTCGAAGTCAGGCAAAGAAAGCAGATGGCATTCTAGACTTCGCCAAGCTGCTTCAAGATCCGAATGATGACAGAAGGATGAAGCGGGAATATGCCAGCGGCGACTGGCTCCATCCGAACCCGAACGGATACAAAGTAATGGGCATCTATGCCGCAGACATTATAAAATAAAAAAGCCGCCCTATTACAGGCGGCTTTTAATATATATAAAAGATTTTACTTCAAGACAATCTTGCAATCATCCAGGCTCTCTACGGTAGCGAGCGCCTCATAACGGATTCCCTCCTTGCGCAGGAAGTCACCACCATGCTGGAAAGCCTTCTCGATGATGAAACCCATCGCCTCAATCTTGGCACCAGCCTTCTCGCAAAGGTCCATCACACCCTTAGACGCATTACCATTGGCAAGGAAGTCATCGATAAAGATAACATGGTCCTCAGGAGTAAGATAACTGTTGCTCACACAAACCGTATAATCGCGGTCCTTTGTAAAAGAGTGAACCACAGAGGTAATCATACCCTCCATAGTCTTAGGCTGCTTTTTCTTCACGAACACAACAGGAAGATTGGTCAGATAACCTACCATGATGGCAGGCGCGATGCCCGAAGCCTCGATAGTAATAATCTTGTTGTACTTGATGTCCTTGAAAAGGCGCACGAATTCCTTAGCTAAGTCCATCATCAGAATAGGGTCCATCTGATGGTTTACAAAGCTGTCTACTTTTAAGATTCCACCAGGAAAGCATCTGCCCTCCTGCATAATTCTTTCTTTCAGTAAATCCATTATGACTTGAACTTTAATATGGTTATTGGGTGCAAAATTACTACTTTTTTCGCAAACAAGGAAGTTTATCGCCCAATAATTTTGTTTTGTCTGCAATTTAGCGTAATTTTGCAGCAGAAATCATCGTGCAAGAGCAAGGAGTCACGGTCTACGAGAACTCTCCTCTCGTCATGAGCGCAGAAAACATGGACACTTATACCTACTGGTTGCAAGGTTTCATCTATTATGACGATGCCACCCTCGCCGAGAAAAGCAAAACCTATAGGAAAAGTGTTATTCTTTTCTAGAAAATCAGCGAAAAGCAAGAAAATTCAATCGTTTTCGCTGATTTTCTAAGTAGTTTTCTTGGTGTTATCCTAAAAAAAACGTATCTTTGCAACCAACATTATAAAACTATCTTACAATGAGTTACGCAAATATCATAGGAAGAAATAAAGAGATAAATATACTCGATAGAATATACAAGTCAAAGAAATCTGAACTTGTAGCCATTTATGGCCGTCGAAGAGTAGGCAAATCTTATCTCGTAAGCGAATGCTTTGGAAAGAAGATTCTCTTCAAAGCAGTAGGTACTTATATTAAAGACGGAGACAAGGACTATGAGTCTTACCGTCAACTTCAACTTGCGCATTTCTATGATTCGCTAGTGATTGCAGGATTATCGACAAAGGAGTCCAAACCCACTTGTTGGAGAGAGGCATTTTTACTTTTGAGAAAAGTTCTGGAAGGAAAAAGAAACAGAAGGAAAATCATCTTTATCGATGAACTTCCATGGCTTGCAGGACCGCAATCATCAGAAATGATAGCAGAACTGGGATATTTTTGGAATTCATGGGCAGACAGTGAACGAAATATTATACTCATTGTCTGTGGATCGGCTACAAGTTGGATGCTTGATAATGTGATACATGACTATGGAGGTCTGCATGGAAGACTCACGGAAACCATCAAACTATTCCCTTTCACTCTAGCAGAATGCGAAAAGTACTACAAGAAAAATGGTTTTCATCTCTCACGCTATGAAATGTGCGTGAGTTATATGGCTATAGGTGGAATCCCCTATTATCTGGATAAGCTCCGCAACGACAGAACAATGACAGACAATATAGACAGCATATTCTTTGCAGACGAATTAATTCATCAGGAATTCAAAGATGTTTATACAGGACTTTATTCCAGCAAAGAGAAATACGTCGACATCGTTAAAGCTATTGGCAGTAAGTTCTATGGAATGACACAATCAGAGCTTTCCAAGGCTACAGGTATCAAAACCGGGGGTACCCTGACAAAGCTACTTGACAACCTTAGAGAATCAGGAATTACGAGAGAGTATCCCCGCTATGGAAAGGAAAGAGTCGAAACTGTATATCAGCTAAAAGATTTCTTTTCTCTATTCTATCTGAGATTTGTTCATGGCAAACAAGTCAAACAAGGAGGATGGAACGCTATCCATGGGACAGCCACATTCTACACATGGGCTGGAGATACGTTTGAACTTTTGAGCATAGAGCATCTGCAAAACATACAAGACACTCTACGTATCCATTCGGTTGAAAGGAACTACAGTTGGTGTGGGAAAGCTGAAGACGGAAAAGGTGCTCAAATAGATTTAGTCATGGAGAGTAAAAGTACTCAAACAGATTATCTCTGCGAAATGAAATTTTCAACAGGTAATTTTACTATCACACAAGATGTCGAGGAGAATATACGTCACAAGATAGACGCTTTCGCAAATAGCAAGATGCATAACAAAACTCGCTCAATACAAACTGTTTTGGTGACAACAATGGGACTTAGTTCCAATATGCATGCAAGTATCATCAATCACCTGATAACTCTTGAGCAATTATTTCAACGATAAAATAGAAGAATAATGAAAGAGGACTGCCAGCGATGGGTGGTCCTCTTTTTTTAATGACCTCCAATGGTTAATTATCAATAATTATAAATACCTTTATTATATGCGTATTTATAATTTTAGTATCTTTGCACCACAAACTAAGTACAAATCGCTTAAGGAAATAGCAGTACATTAAACTATAAGAATATGAATCCATATATCAAACAATTCCCCGACCTCATGGCGGGCAAGAAAATCATGTATGTTCACGGTTTCCTCTCTTCTGCACAGAGCGGCACCGTAAAGATGTTGCAGGAACTGATGCCGAATGCCACCCTCGTGGCTGAAGACATCCCGGTACATCCGGAAGAGGGCATAGAGATGCTGCAGAAAATGGCGGAGACTGAGAAGCCCGACCTCATCATCGGTACCTCGATGGGAGGCATGTATACCGAACTGCTGAAAGGATTCGACCGCATCCTCGTAAACCCAGCCTTCAAGATGGGCGATACGATGAGCAGCATGACCGGCAAGCAGGAATTCCAGAACCCGAGAAAGGACGGAGTGAACGAACTGATGGTTAACAAAGGCCTCATCAAGGAATACCGTGACTTTACCGAGCGTTGCTTCCAGGACATTACTCCCGAGGAGCAGGAACGTGTTTACGGTCTCTTCGGCGATGCTGATCCGCTGGTCCATACCTTCGACCTCTTCCATGAGCACTATCCACTCGCCATCCCATTCCATGGCGAGCACCGCCTTATCGACAAGATAGCATTCCACTATCTCTGTCCGGTTATCCGCTGGATTGACGACAAGCAGAACGGCAAGGAGCGCCCTATCGTATACATCGACTTCGATGCCCTGCACGACAGTTACATGAAGGCAACCAGTTCGATGCACAAGGCTTACGAGATGCTGATAGAGCATTATAACGTATATATCGTAGCCCCAGCACCAACCAACGATCATGAATACATGGCGAAGGTACAGACCTGGGTGGAGGAATATCTCTCTACCCCAGCCTACAACCACATCATCTTCTGCAACCAGAAGAACCTGCTCTACGGCGATTACTTCATCGACCCTAGCCCATGCGATGGTTTCATGGGTACGACGATAGAATACGGCAGCGATGAATTCAAGACCTTCGAAGAAATCATCACCTTCTTCGAAAGACTGGGAGGACAGTGATTTAGTTAATAGTTTATAGTTAACAGTTTATAGCAAAAAAGGTGCAACTCACTTTCTTACTTGTGAGTTGCACCTTTTTATCTATAAATATCTTTGATTCTTATGCCTTATCCAGATTCTTCGGCAACACGAGGTTCAGGATAACGGCGAGCAGGAAGACTACTGCCACACAGTTATCTGCAAAAACGGTGCGCACAATCTCTGGGAAGATGTTGAACATACCTGTTGCAGATGTGAATCCGAGACCTACGCTGAGCGAGAGGCTCACGATGACCATGTTGCGCTGAGAGAAACCTGTACGCGCCATCATGCCGAAACCTGCAAAGAGGATGCTACCGAACATCATGATGGTACAGCCGCCCAATACAGCCTGAGGAATCGTAGTCAATACATAACCGATAGCTGGGAAGATACCACCGATAATCATGATGATGGCACCCATGGCAATGGTAAAGCGGTTCACCACTCCCGACATCGCTGCCAAACCCACATTCTGACTGAAAGAAGTGATAGGAGTACAACCGAAAAGACCGGAAACCGAACTTACGAAACCATCGCAGCAGACTGCCGCACCCATCTCTTTAGTCTTAGGATCACGCTTCAACGCACTGTTGCAGAGCGCAGAAGTATCACCAATCGTCTCTGTGGCAGAAACCAGATATACTGCTACCACCGAGAGAATAGCACCGATATTAAACTCAGGTGTAAATGGAAGAAGCTTTGGCAAAGCTACGATAGAGAGACCAGAAAGTCCACTGAAATCTATCATTCCCATAAACAGCGCCAGAACATAACCTACCAGCAGTCCTACCAATACAGAGAGTGAACGCAAGAAACCCTTGGCGAAAATCTGACAAAGCAGACAAGCCAGCAAAGTGACAGAACCCACAACCCAGTTGTTCATGCTACCGAAATCAGCAGCACCCTGACCACCCGCAAAAGAGTTGGCACCAACAGGAAGGAGCGAGAAACCGATGGCTGTTACCACGGTAGCGGCTACTACAGGCGGAATGAGCTTGATCCAATACTTGGCGAAAAGTCCGAGTGTTCCTTCTACCAGACCACCAATGATGACAGCGCCTATCAAAGTACCCATACCATGAGCACCGGCAATGGCGATGGCAAGTGAAAGGAAGGTGAAGGAGATACCCATCACGATAGGAAGGCGAGAACCGATACGCCATACCGGATAGAGCTGCACCAAGGTACCGATACCGGCGATGACCATACAGTTCTGGATAAGCACGGCGCTCACCGAACTGTCCAAACCTATCGCACCAGCGAGAATCATGATTGGCGCAATATTGCTGACGAACATCGCCAGCACATGCTGAAGACCAAATGGGAGTGCTTTACCTACGGGCACTCTGCCGTCTAATTTGTAGAGATTTTCTATTGACTGTTCCATTGTCGTTATAATAATTAGAGAATTTCCATTATCCATCAATTCAGTGTCTTTTCTGAATTTGGCGGCAAAATTACAAAGAAAATCTGAGAAATCGTTCCTTTTCTCCATTTTTCTCTATCCAGCATGATAGAATACAAGAAGAATCTACGAAAAAAGGAAGGCTGCGGTTCATATTCCGTGCAACCTTCCCTTTTTATCTTATCTCATTAATACTCCGTCTTTTCCGCATTTTCCTCCCACATGCGGAAAGCACCGAGCGCCTCATCGCGCATCAGGGCAATCATCGGCTTGTGGCGGTCTTCTATCTTGCGGTCTATCTCCTCGTAGATAAACTCATCATCGAAACCTATCTTTGCCGCATCCTTCCGGTCGTTGGCATAATAGATACGGTCGAGATGTGCCCAATAGATGGCACCCAGGCACATCGGGCAAGGCTCGCAGGAGGTATAGATTTCGCAACCCTCCAGATTGAAGGTCTTCAGTTTGCGGGTAGCCTGTCGGATACAATTCACTTCGGCATGAGCCGTAGGGTCGAGGTCGATGGTTACACTGTTGGAAGCCTCAGCGATGATGATACCGTCCTTGGCAATCACAGCACCAAAAGGTCCGCCCCCCGTCTTCACGCTATTCTTTGAGAGCTCAATGGCTCTATGCATCAATTCTTCTTTTGTCATTGTTTAATATTTTTAGATTAATAATACCCCTTCTTTTCAATTGGGAGCTACAAATATACAAAAAAGAAATGATACGGCAAGCATTTCTTGCATTATTTTTTAGTACTTATGCTGCAAAGATACACTTTTTCGCACGAATATCCGACACTTTACTACATATTTTGCACGAACGCCCTAAATTTCCTTAAATACGCATTCCTGTTCAACAGTTAATTATCAATAATTATAAATACCTTTATTATAAGAGTAGTTATAATTTTCGTAACTTTGTAGCCTATGAATCAAAACAATATCAGCGCCGCAGAACTCTTCCTTAGGGTAAGAGAACTTTTGATACTCCCCGAACTGGAGCCGAAAACACGCAACAAGATGATGCACGATACGCTCATCCTCTGCTGCCACGAAGGAGTGAAGGAAACGAAACAGGCTTTCGGTAACCTTTTCTCCCAGGTGGATTATCTCTGCAAGGCTCACGGCATCAAGGTGGCAGACAAGATTGCCATCCAGACCATGCGCCGGCACAGTAATTCGCAGGAACCGCTCTCAAGCGAAGATTTGAAATATGATGCACGTGCCCTAGCCATCTTCATCTCCGCCGTATTCGGAGTGGATGTTCCCCACGAGCTGAACGTGCTCATTCCCCATACCAACCGCCCTTATCAGAAAGGACTGGAAATCAACAACCGCCGCATCCGCTGCATCGTAAAGAACTGGGACAGCGATTTCATCCGCGTGGATATTGACCAAGATGCTGACGAAGAGGAATATCTCGTTCAACTGAAAGATGAAGAGAACCATATCGACCATACCTACCTCTGGGATATCCTGAAGGAAGGTATGCAGCTCAACCTGCTCGACTGTCAGGTGAAGCAGCCCGTTATCACTCCCCGACTCATCGTGGTGGAACCCGATTATCTGGTAGATATCAGTAGCATCGCCACCTGCTTCACGGCTTTCGGTCATCATCCCCTGCTCTATCTGCTGAACCAGATGAAGCCCCGTGCCAACACCCAGGCTACCCTGCTCGGTAACTTTGCCGGTGCAGCGCTGGATGACATCATCAATACAAACGGCAAATACCAGATGAACGAAACCATAAAGACGAATTTCAGGGAGAAAGCATTGGAGTTCTGCACCTGTCCCTGGTTTGATGCCAAGAAATTCTATACCGATGCCAACCAGCAGGCATTCAATCTGCAGCAGGTAGTGGATATCCTCTTTCCCCGCACCGCATCGCAGGCACAGATGTCAGCCTTCCGTGGCGAAAGTCTTTACGACAGGAAGAAAGCCATCCTCGAACCTTCGTTCGTCTGTGAAGCACTCGGCATACAGGGACGTGTGGACCTGATGACTACCGACTGCAAACTGCTGGTGGAGCAGAAATCGGGACGCAACATGAATATCGAAACCCATCAGGTAGATCCGGGTTATCACAGTTATCAGCTGGAGCCCCACTATGTACAGCTGCTGCTCTACTATGGCGTATTGCAGCACAACTTCAAGCTGAGCAACGACCGCGTGAATATCCGTCTGCTCTACTCCAAGTATCAGCCGCAAGACGGACTGATGGTAGTAGCGTATTACCACAAGCTCTTCCAGGAAGCCATCACTTACCGCAACCAGCTGGTAGCCGCCTCTTTCGAGATAGCCAAGGAAGGTTTTGAACATGCGCTCAACGAGTTTACCCCCGAAGTACTCAATGTAGCCGGCACACAGGACTTCTTCTACAACAAGTATCTGAAGCCGCAGATAGAAGCCATCACCAGTCCGCTCCACAACCTCACCCCATTAGAGGAGGCTTACTTCTGCCGCATGATGACCTTCGTGTTGCGGGAACAGATGATCAGCAAGGTGGGCGCACAGGAAGGTACCAACACATCAAGTTCCGACCTCTGGACCATGCCACTCGCCGAAAAGAAAGATGCCGGCAATATCTATACCGACCTGCACATCATCCGAAAGGAACAGAGCAGCGCAGGAAGCGGATATGATACCATCACCCTGAGCGTGCCCGACCAGGGAAAGGACTTCCTGCCCAACTTCCGTATCGGCGACATGGTGTATCTCTATACCTACAAGCTGAAGGAAGAACCCGATGTGAGAAAGGCTATATTATATAAAGGTGTACTGCAGGAGATTCACAGCGATGAGATTGTGGTGCATCTCACCGACGGACAGCAGAATGCCGATATCTTCGAGATGAATCTGCCTTACGCCATAGAACATGGAACGAGCGATGCATCGACAGGCGGAAGCATACGTAACCTGCACCAGTTTATCTGTGCACCCAAGGAGAAACGCGACCTGCTGTTAGGGCAGCGTGCTCCGCAAAGAGACGCCTCGCTTACATTGACCAGACATTACGATGATGTACTGGACGAAATCATTCTCCGTGCCAAGCAAGCACAGGATTACTTCCTGCTCGTGGGACCTCCGGGAACAGGAAAGACCAGCCGTGCCCTGAAGTTTATGGTAGAAGACGCATTGAACGATGGAACGGGAATGCCGACAGCAGAAAGCATTGCCTCGGGAGGCAAGACGGCTCAGCAGCCTGCATCCTCCATTCTCCTGATGAGCTATACCAACCGAGCCGTAGATGAAATCTGCGAAATGCTGGTAGATTCGGGCATTCCATTCCTTCGCCTCGGCAGCGAGTACTCCTGCGATGAGCGGTTCCGCCCTTATCTGATAGAGAAAGCCATCAGCGACTGTCCGAAACTCGAAGCCATCAAACAATATATAATAGGTACGCGTGTAATCGTGGGCACCACTTCGATGATGACCTCCAAGCCGTTCATCTTCTCGCTGAAGCACTTCAAGCTTGCCATCATCGACGAGTCGAGCCAGATACTGGAGCCAAATCTCATCGGTCTCTTATCAGCAGTAGATAAGTTCATCCTCATCGGCGACTACAAGCAGTTGCCAGCCGTGGTACAGCAGAGCGAGCAGGATTCAGGCATTCCTACCATCAACGACAGTCAGAAAGGTGGCATCATCGACATGAGCATCCTGCAGGACATCTGTCTTACCAACTGCCGCAATTCCCTCTTCGAACGTCTGATTCATTGGGAAGATCACGAAGAACGCAGCGAATTCATCGGCATTCTTCGCCGCCAAGGCAGAATGCATCCCGAGATTGCAGAGTTTCCTAACCGGATGTTCTACCGTCGGGAGAAACTGGAACCCGTGCCATGTCCACACCAGTTGGAGACGGAGCTGTCATATACTCTCCCATCAGAAGATGCGCTCGACGACCTGCTGAAGGAGCACCGCATGATATTCCTCCCATCCAAATTCTGCAAGGAACCGAATGTATCCGATAAGATCAATGCCAACGAGGCAGCAATCGTGGTAGACCTGCTTCGCCGCATCCACCGCTTCTATGGAGAGCGTTTCGATGCCAAGAAGACGGTAGGCGTCATCGTTCCTTACCGCAACCAGATAGCCATGGTGCGCAAAGGCATCGAAAAGCTCGGTATTCCGGAACTGGAGAAAATCAGTATCGATACCGTAGAGCGGTACCAGGGCAGCCAGCGAGATGTCATCATCTACAGTTTCACCATCCAGAACATCTGGCAGCTCGACTTCCTTGCAGGCAACAGTTTCGTAGAAGACGGCGCCATCATCGACCGCAAGCTGAACGTAGCTATCACCCGTGCCCGAAAGCAGATGATTATGACAGGCAACCCGGAGATATTGCGCAATAATCAGATTTTTAGCGAATTAATGAACTATGTGAAGGAAAAAGGAGGATATTTTTAAAATTTCCCCCAAAAAGTTTGGTGATACGGAAATAAAGTCCTATCTTTGCATTCGAATTATACACAAAAGGATAAACAAGAGACATAAATACAGATATAGGATTCCGGTGCTTCACTGGCACTGGAATTCTTTATTTTTTATGCTACTTGCCAACCGATTATTAATAACATTAAAACAACAAGAAAATTATGGCTTACATGTCACAAGAAGGCTACGACAAACTCGTAGCTGAGCTGAAACAGCTCGTATCTGTAGAGCGCCCTAAGGCATCAGCCGCAATTGCTGAAGCCCGCGACAAGGGTGATTTAAGTGAGAATTCTGAGTATGATGCCGCTAAAGAGGCACAGGCTCATCTGGAAGATAAGATCAATCGCCTGAAGCTCACCATTGCCGAGGCCAAGATTATCGATACCAAGCAGCTCAGCACCGACAGCGTGCAGATTATGTCGAAGGTAGAGATGACCAACATGGCTAACAAGGCAAAGATGACTTATACCATCGTGAGCGAGAGCGAGGCAAACTTGAAGGAAGGAAAGATTTCCATCAAGACTCCTATCGCACAGGGATTGCTCAACAAGAAGGTAGGTGAGATTGCAGAAATCAAGATTCCTCGCGGCACCATCAACCTTCGCATCGACAAGATTTCATTTGAATAAAACGGAATAAAAGGAACTATCATATCGGCAGCAATGCCCGTATGACGGTTCCTTTTATGTTATATGTAAGCCTACCCGATATACTCTATAGAAAATGAAAGTAGCCGATGCAACGACATCAAAAAGAGAATAAGATAATATGTATTGTAAATTATAAATTATTAATTATAAATTGATTAGCGATTATGGCAAGCATTTTTTCAAAGATTGCAGCAGGAGAGATTCCTAGCTACAAGTGTGCAGAAAGCGACAAGTTCTATGCTTTCCTCGACATTAGCCCTATCGGCAAAGGTCATACTTTGGTGATTCCCCGTAAGGAGGTTGATTACATCTTCGATATGGAAGACGAAGACCTGGCTGAGTTTGAGGTTTTCGCCAAGAAGGTAGCCAAGGCTATCAAGGCAGCCTTCCCATGCAAGAAAGTGGCGCAGGTTGTTTTGGGTCTGGAGGTTCCTCATGCCCATATCCACCTCATCCCAATGAACAGCGAAGCTGATGTAAACTTCCACAAGGAGCATCTCAAACTCACAGAGGAAGAGTTCAAGGAAATTGCTGATAAGATTTATACAGAATTCAAGAAACTTTAAATGCAAGAAGTTTCAAACAGGAAAAGAGCTGCGAATATGCTTCGCAGCTCTTTTTATATCTTTATTTCATAAGCTCTTGCTTAGACGAACTCATCGCCTTTCTTCATCTGCACCTCGTTTACATATTTACGCACCAGGGCAGAAGAATCTTCTTTCTTGCATATCAACAATACATTGTCATTCTCGGCTACTATGAAACCATCCAGTCCGTTCAATACAGCCAGCTTTCCTTTAGGCAACTTGATTACATTGTTGTGACAATTTTCCATCATCACATCGCTGTCAACAACCACGTTGTCATCGCTGCTCTTCTGCATCGCCTCGTAGATACTGTGCCAGGTACCCAGATCAGCCCAGCCGAAGTCACACTTCATCATATAGACATTGCTAGGTTTGTCAAGCACTCCGAAATCTACTGATATATTAGGATAAGAAGAGAAGCTCTCTTTCATGTATGCATTCTCTGTCTCCACACTGAATTCGGGATACTGTTTATCGTAATCACGGAGTACAGGGGGCAGAATCTTGCAGAAACACTCACGCAGATACTTCACATTAGAAAGGAATAAACCCGTATTCCAATAGAACTCTCCACTCTCTACAAAAATCTTGGCAAACTCTCTTTCCGGTTTCTCTGTAAACGACTGTACCTTATATAATCCGTTGCCGATAGCTTCGCCCATCTGAATATATCCATATCCAGGTTCAGGACGGGTTGGCTTCACACCCATCGTCAGGAAACGGTCATGTTCAGCCACAAAAGCCAGACCTTCCAATACGTTTTCCCGGAAAGCATCTTCATTGAAGATAGCCTGATCCGAAGGAGTTGCTATGATGCAGGCATCAGGATTGAGCATCGAGATGCGATGATTGGCCCATGCCATGCTAGGTGCCGTATTGCGATGAATAGGTTCCGCCAATATCCGTTCTGCAGGAACCTCAGGCAACTGTTCCTTTACCAGTTGAACATATTCTTCATTTGTGTTGATAAATATATGGTCGGCAGGCACGATCTTTGCCATACGGTCAAAGGTTTGCTGAAGCTGGGTGCGCCCCACTCCAAAGAAGTCGACAAACTGCTTCGGATAGTTGCTGCGGCTGCAAGGCCAGAGTCTACGGCCCTTACCTCCCGCCAATATCACACAATAATTATTTCCGTTACTCTTCATATCTTGAGTCTAATATTTTGTTGGTTTTCAAAATTCATCTGTAAAGTTAGTGATTATCCGTGAAAGTGCCAAAGATTTTCTTGAAATTTAATAAAGTGGACTATAAAAACAACAAAAATTTAATGTTTCTGCATTAAAAATGCATTTTTAGAAAAAAAAGTCACCAAAAAGTTTGTCAGTTCAAAAATTATTAGTACCTTTGCAACCGCAAATAAGCAAAGTGGTATTTGCCCAGATGGCGGAATCGGTAGACGCGCTGGTCTCAAACACCAGTGGAGCAATCCATCCCGGTTCGATCCCGGGTCTGGGTACCAAGATGGAGAGAAGTTTTACTTCTCTCCTTTTTTCGTTTATATACCTTGTATATATACTCATTTATCCCTGCATATCTACCCACTTACATCTTATCATATCCCCCACTTCACGAAAACGTTTACAGCGATTTATTTAGAATAAGCCTTTCTATTTTTGGCTTTTCAAAAGATAATATTTATCTTTGCAGAAGAAATAACTTATATATAATAACCCAACAAACCAAAAAAATAGATGAAGAAATTTTTTAGCATGGTATGTGCTTGCTTGTTGGCGCTAAGTGCCCAGGCAACCGACATCAAGAAGTATGATGCTCTTTACGAGAATCTACCATTCCAGATGGAGAAGGTGACCCGTCCGCAATTCCCAGCCAATGAGGTAAACCTCAAGGACTTTGGTGCTATTGGAGATGGCTCTTCTCTCTGTACCACAGCCTTTGCCAAGGCTATCGATGCGCTGACTCAGAAAGGCGGCGGCAAACTCATCGTTCCACAGGGCGTATGGTTCACAGGTCCTATCGTTTTGAAGAGCAATATCAACCTGCATCTCGAAAAAGGTGCAGTCATCCTTTTCTCACCCGATGATGCCCTCTACCCTTTTATAGAAACATCGTTTGAGGGTTTGGATACACGCCGCTGCCAGTCGCCTATCTCTGGTCATCATCTTACCAACGTGGCAATTACCGGTCAGGGCTGCATCGACGGAAACGGAGAATACTGGCGCCCATTGAAGAAGCAGAAGGTTACCGATGCCCAGTGGAAGCAGATTACTTCACGTGGCGGTGCATTCAAGAGAGCCGACTACTGGTTCCCATCAGAAGGTGCATTGAAGGCAGACAACAGTGCCAACATGAATGTACCTAAAACTCCAGCTTCAGAAGAAGAATGGAACGAGATCAAGCGTTTCCTCCGCCCTGTAATGATCAGTCTCGTAAGCTGCAAGAACGTTTGGCTCAATGGTGTTATCTTCCAGAATTCACCTGCATGGAACATCCATCCGCTGATGTGCGAGAACGTTCTTATAGAAGATGTATTGGTCCGCAACCCTTCTTACGCTCAGAATGGTGATGGTCTTGACCTGGAGAGCTGCAAGAATGCACTCATCGTCAACTCTACTTTCGATGTAGGCGATGATGGTATCTGCATCAAGAGCGGTAAGGATGCTGACGGAAGAAAGCGCGGCATTCCGTGCGAGAATGTCATCGTAAACGGCTGTACCGTATTCAAGGGGCACGGTGGTTTCGTTGTTGGCAGCGAGATGAGTGGTGGCGTAAAGAATATCAAGGTGAGCGACTGCCAGTTCCTCGGCACCGATGTAGGTCTCCGTTTCAAGAGTACACGCGGTCGTGGTGGCGTAGTAGAGAATATCTACATCGACAACATGTCAATGTTTGATATTCAGACAGATGTCATCACCTTTGACCTTTACTACGGTGGCAAGTCTGCCGTTGAGGTTCTCAACGATGGCGATGAGGCCAAGAGCCAGAAGGTACAGAAGTTCAAGGTAGACGAGACAACACCTTGCTTCCGCAATATCGACATCAACCATGTCATCTGCCGCACAGCCCGTCGTGCAGCTTACTTCAACGGTCTCCCAGAGATGCCGGTAAGCAACATCCACATCAAGGATATGGAGGTAAACAATGCTGAGTATGGTATCGTCATCAACCGTACTGACGGCGTGAAGCTCGAAAATATCAAGGTTAGTGCAAAGAATCACACCTTCGATGCAAAGAACTCGAAGAATGTGACTGTCAACGACAAGACATACAAGAAGATTGACGAAAAGGGTATCACCCTCGATTTCTAATCAAAATTAAAAGCCGCTCAACAGGCAAATCTGTTGAGCGGCTTTTTTATATGGAAATCATAGCACTACAGCTATGATGCCTAGTCTTTAAAATCAAGTGAGAGTTCACCTGTGCCTAGAAGATTGTAACTCATGCGATGATATGGAGTGACTCCAAATTCCCTGATGGCAGCACGATGCTTCTTGGTAGGATAGCCCTTGTTGCTTTTCCAGTCGTACTGCGGATATTCTTCTGCCAGCGCATCCATGTAATCATCACGATAGGTCTTGGCAAGGATGCTGGCAGCTGCAATAGACAGATACTTGCCGTCACCCTTTACGATGGTTGTATAAGGCAAATCCTTGTAGGGTTTGAAGCGGTTACCATCCACGATAACTGCCTCCGGACGAACCTTGAGCTGGTCCAAGGCACGGTGCATGGCCAGAAAACTGGCGTTGAGGATGTTGATTTTATCGATTTCTTCGGGAGTAACAATGCCCACAGCCCAAGCTACAGCATCACGCTCTATCTGCTCGCGGAGCGCCTTGCGCTTCTTATCTGTGAGCTTCTTACTGTCGTTCAATTCGGCATTCTGATAACCGGGCGGAAGGATAACGGCTGCTGCATATACGCTGCCTGCCAGACATCCTCTGCCAGCCTCATCGCAGCCAGCCTCTACCATATCCTTATAATAATGACTTTCTAACATAATTATGATGAATTTTACGTTTATCTCTTCACTCTTCACCTCTATTTTGTAACCGCCTAATTATAGGGCAGTTACAAAGATAAGAGCATTTCAACTCTTCACCTACTCTTCACCCACTCTTCACCTACTCTTCACCCTGATAGCACCAGGCGGTGAAGAGAGGGTGAAGAGAGGGTGAAGAGTCAGAGCGCCTCTTCAGCGTGTAAGTATCAGTATAACAACACGTTACGACAAAAGGGTGAAGAGTGAAGAGTATTTGGGCGTTCCAACCTCAACTTTCTGATAACTGCCAAATGCAAACAGCCAACTGTCCGCAGTAGCGCCAGTTGGCTGTTCTTTGCTTGCCAGTAGGTTGTCTTTCGCTCGCCAGTTGGCTAAATAAGGCTTTTACGTGCGCAGTAAACGGCTAAAATGATTTTTCCTTAGAACATCGTAGCCACGCGTTTTACGCCCGCTACAAGCGCATCTATTTCTTCCTTTGTATTATATAGGGCAAAGCTGGCACGAACGGTGCCGAGAATACCGTAGCGGTCCATCAAAGGCTGAGCGCAATGATGACCGGTACGTACAGCGATGCCCAGACGGTCGAGCAAGGTGCCCATATCCATGTGATGAATATCACCAACCAAGAAGCTGACAACGGCATCTTTGCCCTCCTGCTCACCAAAAAGTCTGATTCCATCGATGGTTCGCATCTGCTCCATACAGTAGCGGGTGAGTTCCTGCTCATGCTTGGCAATGTTATCCATGCCGAGCGCAGAGACATAATCGATGGCTTTTGCCAGACCGTGGGTAGCTACATAATCAGGAGTACCAGCCTCGAACTTGAAAGGTAACTTCTCGAAAGTAGTCTTCTCGAAACTTACGCTCTCAATCATTTCGCCACCGCCCTGATAAGGAGGCAACTTGTCGAGCCATTCTTCCTTGCCGTAAAGCACACCGATACCGGTAGGACCATAAATCTTATGTCCGCTGAAAGCGAAGAAATCGCAATCCATATCCTGTACATCCACAGCAAAATGAGGAGTACTCTGAGCGCCATCCACCATGACAGGCACATCGTGCTCATGAGCAATCTTTATCATCTCTTTTACCGGATTCACCGTACCGAGCACGTTGCTCACCTGGGCAATGCTCACGATTTTGGTGCGTTCGGTAAATAAATTGGCGAATTCATCGAGGTTAATTTCACCTTTATCGTTGATAGGGATTACTCGGATGGCGATTCCCTTCTTGGCAGCCTGCAACTGCCAAGGCACGATATTGGAGTGATGCTCCATGGTAGAGATAATCACCTCGTCGCCCTCGCTCATAAAGGCATCGCAGAACGATGAAACCACGAGATTCAGACTCTCGGTAGTACCGCGGGTAAAGATGACTTCCTCAACCTTAGGCGCATTGATAAACTTGCGCACGGTTTCGCGGGCTGCCTCATGAAGGTCGGTAGCCTGCTGAGAGAGATAGTGAACACCACGATGCACATTGGCATTTACATTGAGATACTCGTCGCGCATGGCATCGAGCACGCACAATGGCTTCTGCGTGGTTGCCGCATTATCCAGATACACCAATGGCTTATCATAGACCTTTCTCGATAAAATCGGGAAATCTGCTCTTACTTGATTGATATCATACATATTTTTAAGAACTTAACTCCTTTAAAAGGATATTATCTACTTGCAAAGCTTGCAGCCCTCACACTTATTGAGTTCACCACGGAATCGCTTCTCTACGAGATGATGCAGGCGATCACGCAATGGCTCCAGTTCCATCTTGTCGATGACTTCGTTGATAAATGCAAACTGAAGGAGCAACTTAGCCTCCTCGCGGCTCACACCACGCTGCTGCATATAGAACAATGCGGCATCGTTGAGTTGACCAACAGTACTTCCATGCGCACACTTCACATCATCGGCATAAATCTCCAGCATCGGCTGGGTGAACATACGGGCTGTCTTCGTAGCACAGAGGTTCTGGTTGGTTTCCTGAGAAGTAGTCTTCTGGGCACCATGACGAACCAACACTCTACCGGCAAAAGCACCACGTGCCTCACCATCGAGTACATACTTATAAAGCTCGTTGCTGGTACAATGACCCACCTGATGATCGATGAGCGTATTGTTATCAACCACCTGGTTCTTGTCGGCAATCACACAACCATTGCAGAAGCACTCAGCTCCCTCGCCCTTGAATACGAGGTCAAGACGGTTGCGGGTAATACCGTTATGAAGCGTGATGACGTTATGGTTCACGCGGCTGTTAGCCTGCTGCTCGATATACACGTTGCTGACACGGCGGTTCTTGTAATGAGTCTCCTCCAGACAATAGAGGTCGAGACTGGCATTCTCGCCAACATAAGCCTCGATTACCTGAGTAGCGAGGAAGTTCTTGTCATCGGCTGCATGGTCGCAGAAGAGGAACTTAGCCTCAGCACCCTGTTCCATCACGATGAGTACACGGCGGTTTACCATCAAATCAACATCCGAACGGAGAATATTGATGACCTGAATGGTTCGCTCCACCTTCACGTTCTTTGGTACGTAGATAAGCAAGCCATCCTGTGTCAGAAATGTATTCAATGCCGTGATGCCATCTTCATCGGTTTTGGCAATCTTAGCGTAGTATTTCCCGATGAATTCAGGGTTTTCTGCAGCAATCTTGTTCAAAGAATCCACGATTACGCCCTCCGGAAGCTCTACTTTAGGCAATGCTTTGTTATAAAAAGCATCGTTTACCACGAAGTAGAGCGAAGTGCTCAGGTTAGGCACATCGCAGCGGAAAGCCTCGTATGGATCTACCGGAATTTCCAGACGATTCAAGTTCAAGCCATAGTCTGGCTCGAAGATGGCGCTCATATCTGTGTACTTGTATCTTTCTACCTTTCGGGAAGGGAAGCCCAGGCGACGGAAGTTCTCAAACGCAGCATCGCGCACCGCATTGAGCACCTCAGCACTGTTCTTCTTGATTATTCTCGAAGAAGACTGATACAAGTCTAAATATTGTTTTTCTGAATGCATAGCCATCCTCCCTATTATTTCTCATCTACTTCTGCCTTGATCCAGTCGTAGCCACGAGCCTCAATCTCCTTGGCAAGTTCAGGACCGGCAGTCTTCACGATTCTACCCTTATAGAGTACGTGAACCACACTTGGCTTAATCATATCAAGCAGACGCTCGTAGTGAGTGATGACGATGGCAGATGTCTTGTCGGTATGCATCTTGTTCACACCGTCAGCCACGATACGCATCGCATCCACGTCGAGACCAGAGTCGGTTTCATCGAGGATAGAGAGCTTTGGCTCCAGCATAGCCATCTGGAAAATCTCGTTGCGCTTCTTCTCACCACCCGAGAAACCTTCGTTTACTGAACGGCGAGCCAACTTGCTGTCCAATTCCACCAACTCGCGTTTCTCACGCATCAGCTTCATGAATTCACTTGTGTTCAATGGTTCCAAACCCTGATACTCACGCTTGGCATTGATAGCCGCACGCATGAAGTTGGTCATGGATACACCAGGAATCTCTACCGGATACTGGAAAGAGAGGAACAAGCCTTCACGGGCACGGTCCTCTGGCTTCATATCCAGAAGATTCTTGCCGTTGAAGATAGCCTCACCCTCGGTTACGGTATAGAGAGGGTTACCTGTAAGCACAGCGCTCAAGGTTGACTTACCGGAACCGTTAGGTCCCATGATAGCATGTATCTCACCATCGTTGATAGTCAGGTTGATACCTTTCAATATTTCTTTGCCTGCAATAGTAGCATGCAGATTCTTTACCTCTAACATATTATATTTATGTATCTATAATTATTCAAACAAGCCATCCCAAAAACTTCTTCTGTCATTAGCAGTAAAAGTAAATGGAAAATTAAACTTTAAGCCTACTGATACTGCATGGCGATGCAGTTGTCCATGATTATACGACGTATTCGAACTTCCCTTTTCCATGTAAGTAGCCCGATAGTGCGAGTCGAAACCAAGACGATAGCTGTATTCTACTTGTACTGCAATATTAGAAAACAAATAGAAATCCGCTCCAACCACAGGTCCTGCACTGAAACGTGGTAATCTTATCTTACCATATCCTTCGTATTCATACGTCTTCGTTCCCATTGAACCAGTCGTGATAGAAGCAGACGTAGAGAAAGCTGAATGCTCTGCATCAAAAGCACAAAGCATATCGAGCCCCACATAAGGTTGAACCCACCAATCCGTAGGAGCAACATACCATCTTCCGCCTAACATCAGTTGATTCATGTCATAAGCAGCCTCCCCCTTCAAAAAGGTAACTTCTTCATGCTCATAACCTGCCTTTAAACTAAAATTCGTATTCGGCAAATAATATTCCGCATGAAACTTAGTCAACATTCCTATATTCTGGGTAGAACCGAAATGGTACTTTGGTACTTCCGCACCCGTATGATGTGCATTCTGATAAAAGCCTCCACCAATATGAGCATCTATCGCCCATACTCTTTCGACATCATCATCCTTATACTTAGGTCGTTTATAGGTAGTCTGTCCTACAACAGACATACCTGCCATCAGTAAGCATAAAAGCATTATCTTTCTCATAAGACGTCACCTCAAAATTTGTTTCGTAATAGCCAATAGAAACTATCGCTTATCCTACGGTTCCTTCGAGTGAAACACTCAGGAGTTTCTGTGCCTCAACGGCAAACTCCATAGGCAACTTGTTGAGCACATCCTTGGCATAACCGTTTACGATCAAGCCGACAGCCTCCTCGGTAGGAATGCCTCGCTGATTGCAATAGAAGAGCTGGTCTTCTGAAATCTTCGAGGTAGTTGCCTCATGCTCGAACACGGCTGTGTCGTTATGGGCATCCATGTATGGGAAGGTATGCGCTCCACAATCGCTACCCAGCAACAAGGAGTCGCAGGAACTGTAGTTGCGGGCATTGTCGGCATTAGATGTGGCACGAACCAGACCACGATAGGAGTTCTGGCTATGACCAGCCGAAATACCCTTCGAGATGATAGTACTCTTGGTGTTCTTACCCATGTGAATCATCTTGGTACCTGTATCGGCCTCCTGATAGTTGTTGGTAACAGCTACACTATAGAACTCAGCTACAGAGTTGTCGCCACGCAAGATGCAGGAAGGATACTTCCAGGTAATCGCAGAACCCGTCTCTACCTGAGTCCAGCTCAACTTAGAGTTCACACCACGCAAGTCACCTCGTTTGGTTACCAGGTTCAGCACACCACCCATACCATGCTCATCACCAGGATACCAGTTCTGAACGGTAGAGTATTTCACCTCAGCATTATCCTTGACGATAATCTCTACGATAGCCGCATGGAGCTGGTTCTCATCACGCATTGGCGCTGTACATCCCTCCAGGTAAGAAACGTAAGCATCATCATCAGCGATAATCAATGTACGCTCAAACTGACCGGTGTTACGGGCATTGATGCGGAAGTAACTGCTCAACTCCATCGGACAGCGGACGCCCTTAGGAATATAAACGAATGAGCCATCACTGAATACGCAACTGTTCAAGGCTGCATAAAAGTTATCACGATAAGGAACTACGGTTCCCAGATACTCTCTTACCAGATCAGGATGCTCCTTCACAGCCTCACCAATACTGCAGAAGATGACGCCCTTCTCACGGAGTTTCTCCTTGAAAGTAGTCTTTACCGACACAGAGTCCATGATGGCATCTACGGCGGTACCGCTCAAAGCCAGACGTTCCTCCAGAGGAATACCGAGTTTGTCGAATGTTTTCTCCAACTCAGGATCAATCTCCTTGTTTTTTGGCTTCTTTGCCAAAGGGTCGGCATAGTATGAAATCTCCTGGTAGTCAATAGGTGGCACGTGAACGTGTCCCCACTTTGGCTCCTTGAGCGTCTTCCAGTAATTGTAGGCTTTCAGACGAAATTCGAGCATCCAGTCTGGCTCTCCCTTCTTCTGCGAGATCAGGCGCACAACATCCTCGTTGAGACCCTTTTCTATGATTTCAGTATGTACATCAGTGGTAAAGCCGAATTCATACTTCTGCTCAGCCACCAGCTTGACAAACTGATTCTTTTCTTGTTCTTTCTCTGCCATTTTATTTAGAATAACCTTTCGTTATTTTAACCCTAAATAGGGATAAGCCGCTGAGGACTCATCCCTACCTTATTATATATAATATATGCTATATTACAATTTCTGCTCTACCTCGATCTCAGTGAAGGTCTCGATAACGTCGCCCTCCTGGATATCGTTGTAGTTGACGAGGCTCAAACCGCATTCCATACCGGTAACCACCTCCTTAACATCGTCCTTGTAACGCTTCAAGGCACCGATTTCAGCAGTACGTATCACGATACCGTCACGGATGACGCGAGCCTTATCCTTAGCGTGTACCTTACCCTCGGTAACGAGACCACCGGCAATAGTACCCACCTTAGAAATCTTGAAGGTCTGCTTAACCTCAACCTGACCGGTAACGATTTCCTTCTTCACCTTGTCGAGCATACCAACCATCGCACTCTTGATATCGTCGATAGCATCGTAGATGATAGAGTATGTGTTGATTTCAACACCCTCACGGTCGGCAGCCTTACGAGCATCGGCAGATGGACGAACCTGGAAACCAACGATGACTGCATCTGAAGCAGATGCCAGCATCACGTCGTTCTCTGAAATCTGACCCACAGCCTTGTTCACCACGTTCACCTGAACCTTCTCGGTAGAAAGCTTGATGAATGAGTCGCTCAAAGCCTCAACAGAACCATCGGTATCACCCTTCACGATGACGTTCAACTCATGGAACTCACCACGTGCGATACGGTGAGAGATATCACCCAGGGTCAAGCGCTTCTGAGTACGCAAGCCCTGCTCACGCTGCAGCTGCTCACGCTTGTTGGCGATTTCGCGAGCCTCCTGCTCTGTCTCGATTACGTGGAACTGGTCACCTGCAGTAGGCGCACCATTCAAACCGAGGATGATAGCTGGCTCTGCAGGAGCTGCTGACTTGATGTTGGCATTACGCTCATTGAACATCGCCTTGACACGACCCCAAGAAGTACCGGCGAGTACGATGTCGCCTACCTTCAAGGTACCATTGGCAACCAATACGGTAGAAACATATCCACGACCCTTGTCGAGAGAAGACTCGATGATGGTACCTGTAGCACGACGGTTAGGGTTAGCCTTCAAGTCGAGCATGTCAGCCTCGAGGAGCACCTTGTCGAGCAGATCGTGAACACCGATACCCTTCTTGGCACTGATTTCCTGGCACTGATACTTACCACCCCACTCCTCAACGAGCAGGTTCATGTTAGCCAAGTCCTCACGGATACGGTCTGGGTTAGCACCTGGCTTATCAATCTTGTTGATTGCGAATACCATAGGCACACCGGCAGCCTGGGCATGAGCGATAGCCTCCTTGGTAGTAGGCATCACAGAGTCATCGGCTGCGATGATGATGATGGCGATATCGGTAGCCTGGGCACCACGGGCACGCATGGCGGTAAACGCCTCGTGACCTGGAGTATCAAGGAAGGTTACCTTGCGACCGCTTTTCAGGGTCACACTATAGGCACCGATATGCTGGGTAATACCACCCGCCTCACCGGCAATCACATTGGTATTGCGGATATAGTCGAGCAAAGAGGTCTTACCATGGTCTACGTGACCCATGACGGTTACGATTGGAGCACGTGGAACCAAGTCGTTCTCATCATCCACTTCCTCGCTCACGGCCTCCTGAACCTCGGCACTCACGTATTCGGTCTTGAAACCGAACTCCTCAGCTACCATGTTGATGGTCTCTGCATCCAGGCGCTGGTTGATAGATACCATGATACCTACGCCCATCAGGGTAGAGATAACCTGAGTAACGCTGATATCCATCATCGTAGCCAACTCGCTAACGGTAACGAACTCAGTAAGTTTCAGGGTCTTGCTTTCCTTCTGCTCCTGACGAGCCTGATCCTGCAACTTCTCCTGAACAGCCTCACGCTTCTCCTTACGGTACTTAGCACCCTTCTTGTTCTGACTCTTGCTGGTCAAACGTGCAAGAGTCTCCTTAACCTGGCGTGCTACAGCCTCGTCATCAACCTCGATCTGGCGCTGGTTGCCGCGGTTGTTGTTATTGCCGCGATTATTATTGTTATTATTTCTGTTGCGGTTTTTGTTCTTCTTGTTATTACCGCCGTTGTTGCCATTACCTCCGCCATTATTCTTAGCTTCGGCATTGATGTCAACACGTTCTTTGTTGATACGAACACGCTTTTTGCGCTCATTGTGCTGTTGAGCCATTTTCTCCTCACGTTCCTTGCGGCGCTCCTCCTTGGTTTTCTTCTTAGGACGAGTGCTCTGGTTGAGGGAAGACAAATCTATCTTGCCCAACACCTTAGGCTCATTAGCAGTAAACTTCTTCTCACTCTTGAGAGTAAACACGCTGTTGTCTGCTGCGCCAGCAGAATGCTGTGCAGTTTCATTCTTAGCATGATGATGCTCTTTCTTTCCCTGAGGAGCATTCTGCTTATTCATCTGAGCGTTTGACTGCTGTGATTTCTGATGATTTTCCTGTTTCATTTGCTGTTTATGCTGAGAAGCCTGTTGTGGCTTCTGTTCCTTCTTTTGCTCAGCCTTAGGAGCGTCTTTCTTCTGCTCAGGACTGACGGCAGCAGTCTCAGGCTTTTCCGCAACAGACTCTGCAGCAGGCTTCTTACCGATATTGTCCAAGTCAATCTTTCCCAGCGGCTTATACTGCTGCTGTCCATTAGACTCCAACAAGCTTTCAGCGCGATTGTCCTTCTGCTCTGGCGCACGCTTCTTATCTTTTGCTTTTTTGGTAAAGAGTTTCTCAGCCTGATCACGAACCTCTCTGTCCTGACTGAAGGCATCATTCAATGCCTTGTATTGCTGGTCGGTGAGTTTGAAGCTCGGTTCTGCCTTGACATCTCCCAGGTCTTTTCTTTTCTCTAGGAATTCAACTGCCGTCTGAAGTCCTATATTTAATTCACGTAGTGCTTTATTTAATCTGATGCTCATAAATTATTTATTCTCCTATTTTTAAAGTTAGATTCCCTGCAAGCACTCGCTGGCAAGGGAATTATTGTTCGAATTCGGCGCGCAACACGCTGAGTACATGATCAACAGTCTCCTCTTCGAGGTCGGCCTTCTCAATCAGCAAGTTGCGAGGTGCATTGAGTACCTGCTTGGCAGTATCAAGACCGATGCCCTTGATAGCATCGATAACCCACTGGTCAATCTCATCAGAGAACTCATCCAAGTAGATATCCTCATCGGCCTCATTCTCGTCTACCTCACGGAATACGTCGATGGTATATTCTGTAAGCATAGAAGCCAGTTTGATGTTCATACCGCCACGGCCGATAGCCAAACTAACTTCCTCAGGCTGCAAGTAAACCTCTGCTTTCTTGTTCTCATCATCAACATTGATTGAAGAAACCTTGGCTGGAGCCAACGCACGCTGAATGAAGAGTTTGGTATTGCTTGAGTAGTTGATGACATCGAGATTCTCGTTGCAAAGTTCGCGAACGATACCGTGAACGCGGCTACCCTTAACACCTACACATGCACCAACCGGGTCGATACGCTCATCGAATGTTTCAACAGCAATCTTAGCACGCTCTCCCGGAAGACGGGCGATACGGCGGATTGCAATCAGACCGTCTGCAATCTCAGGAACCTCAGCCTCCAACAGGCGCTGCAGGAAGATTGGAGCAGTACGGCTCAAGATAATCTTTGGATTATTGTTCTCGTTGTCTACACGAAGGATGACCGCACGAACAGTCTCACCCTTGCGGTAAGTATCACCAGGAATCTGCTCAGTCTTAGGCAACATGAGCTCGTTGTTCTCATCATCTACAATCAGGACCTCGCGCTTCCAAACCTGATAAACCTCACCAGAGATAACCTGACCTACGCGATCCTTGTATTTGTTGTAGAGTGAATCATGCTCCAACTCAAGAATCTTGGAAGCCAAAGTCTGACGAAGAGTCAAGATGGCACGACGACCAAACTTATTGAAGTCAACCGTCTCACTTACATCCTCACCAACCTCGTAATCCGGCTCAATCTTACGAGCCTCAGAAAGTGTAATTTCCTTATTTTCATCTTCAACTTCGCCATCAGCAACAACTATACGGTTGCGATAAATTTCGAAGTCACCCTTGTCAGGGTTCACGATGACATCAAAGTTTTCGTCACTACCAAAAATCTTGGCAAGTACATTACGGAAGCTCTCCTCCAATACACTTACCAATGTAGTACGGTCGATATTCTTTGTTTCTTTAAACTCGCGGAATGTATCAATCATACTCGCTGTCAATTCTTGCTCTTTTTTAGCCATAACTTAATTGAAACTAATTATGTATTTTGTATATTTTACTTTATCCATCTGGTAAACGTGATCAACCTCCTGCTTAACCGGACGTTTTTTACCTTCAACCTTTACCTTTTCTTCAACGCCAACTGTGAAGTCATTTCCTTCAACAGCTTTCAAGATACCCTTCACCTTCTTGCCGTCGGCATCAAGCACCTCTACCTCCTTGCCAATGAAATTGATATACTGCTGCGGAACTTTGAACGGTTGACCCAAGCCTGCAGAGCCAACTTCGAGCTCATAGTCTTCCTCGTCACGGTTCAAATGATCCTCAATATACTTACTCAAGGCAACACAATCCTCAATCCATACTCCATCGGCATGGTCAATCTCAACAACGATTCTATCGTCGGGACTGATTTCAATGCTTACCAAGAAATATTCCTTATCTTGGAGCCATTCTTCAACTAATTTTTTTACGACGTTTTTATCAATCATATATACCTTATTAAAATAAAATGAGGAACTCTTGTGAGCCCCTCATTCCACTGAACGTTGCAAAATTACAAATATTTTTGTGATTAGCCAAAAAAAATGCAACTTTTTATTCGCAACGTGCACATTTTTAATCGATTGTGCACGTTTTTGTACTTATTTCTTCACAGGATGCAGTATTTTTTCGTATTCTGATGGAGAATTCAGCAATTTTACTGCTTCCTTAATCTGCTTGTCATAACGCATGGAATTCTGGATGGCACCGCGCTGGAAATAATAGGCAGAAACGATGTCATTTTCCAACAGATGCTTGATGTAATCCTTGTTATAATCCAGATCCTTTGCCACATTATGGCTCAGCTTTTTCTTCAAAGCCTCAAACTCTGCCTTGGCATCATCGTAGTAGCCTTCAAACTTAGCGAGTTTTTCCAAGTCCTTGAGATACTTTTCTGTTTCACGGTCGTACTGGAAGTTAGCCTTCAACACGCGTGTCTTGAATTCATCATAGTCGGCATCGGTCAGCGAGAATTCCTTCGCAGGAGCAATAGCAGGATGCTTGGCGATATAATCCACCTCATAATTAAGCATCACCTCATTACTGTCGCGGGCACCAGCCAGATAGAAGGCGATGTTTGGCAAAGAATCAGGCTTTACTTCTACATCCGGCTTCACGCCACCTCCATCTCTCACTTCTCTGCCACCTGCGGTATAGAACACCTTGGTAAGAGAGTCGGGAACATGCTCCACATAACCACCCTTATCGTGCTTATAGTTGAGTGCCTGAACGCATCGACCGCTAGGAATGAAATATTTAGCAGTAGTAAGTTTCACCTGTCCGTTATAAGGCAAATCCATGGTAGTCTGCACCAATCCCTTTCCATACGTGCGCGTACCTAATATTACAGCACGGTCATAATCCTGCAGACTGCCGCTCATGATTTCACTGGCACTGGCTGAATTCTCGTTCACCAATACCACCATCGGCATAACGGAATCTATCGGTTCAACCGTGGTCTTATAAACATGATTAGAACGCTGCAACTTTCCCTTCATCTCCAAGACTGTCTTACCTTTAGGCAAGAACATATTGATGATGCTGACCGCTTCGGTAACAGAACCACCACCATTATTACGCAGATCAAAGACAAGGCTCTTGGCTCCTTGCTTTCTCAAATCGATGAAAGCACGACGCACTTCCTTGGCAGACTGCTCGGTAAAGGAATTGAAGTTGATGTAACCGATGTTACCCTCCAACATGCCATAATAAGGCAAGAACGGCAACTGGATGGTACGGCGTGTTACCTTCACCTTCATCGTCTTGCCTGTACTTGGACGCTTAACTTTCAGCATGAAAGAAGAACCCGGGTCACCACGAAGATGATCGCTGACGTAGCTCACCTCCTTATTGGTCATATCCTCATCATCAATACTCAGGATGATGTCACCCTTCTTCAGTCCCACTTCTGCAGCAGGCATATTCTCGTAAGGCTCGCTGATACAGACGCGCTGCAACTGGAAATTGTAGCGTATCACCGCACCTACACCCGCATACTTGCCGGTGAGCAGGTTCTTGAGTTCCTTCATCTTCTGCTCAGGATAATAGGTAGTATAAGGGTCGAGACTACGCAACATGGCATTGATACCATTTCCGACCACAACTTCAGCATCGAGCGTATCAACATACATCAAATCGAGATTCTTGTAGATGGCATTGAATATTTCCATATTCTTTGCGGCTTTGAAGTCATGATCTTTGTCAACCTGGGCAAAAGTAGGAACTGCCAGGAGCACCATAAGCAAGGAGAACAGTATTCTTTTCATTGTTACCTTATTTAATTGTATATGATTCAACTTATTGGTTATTTCCTCCTCCTCTTCACGGCATTCGCCCTCGGGAGAAGATTTCGACCACAAAAGTACTCATTTCTTTGCGAAAAACACCATAAAATAGGCAAAAAGTGGCACAAAGATAAGAAAAAATACACTTTTTTAGGGAAAAAGCGAAAAAAGTCAGCAAAAAATTTGGCAGAATGAAGAAAAGTTAGTACTTTTGCACACGCAAATAAGGAACGTCATGTCCTTTACAGAAAAAAAAACGCTTCAATAGCTCAGTTGGTTAGAGCACCTGACTGTTAATCAGGGGGTCGTTGGTTCAAGCCCATCTTGAAGCGCAAGAGAGTTTCAGGTTAGCCTCGTAACTCATCTTCTTTCATAGCAAATTGCTTCAATAGCTCAGTTGGTTAGAGCACCTGACTGTTAATCAGGGGGTCGTTGGTTCAAGCCCATCTTGAAGCGCAGAAAAGAGTCGCAAGTTTTACTTGTGACTCTTTTTGTTTATCCACATTTTATCCCACTTTGCATTCTCCATTCCCATTTACAAATACTATATCCGGCAATAACCAGAGAAAGCAATATCAAAAAAAAAGCACATTCCTATGCGGAATGTGCCTTTATATATAATAATGTGTCTAATACGCAGATTATTCTACATCATTGTTGTGATCCAAAGAGTCGTTGAACTCCTTAGGAGCCTGCTCATCATTACGATGCTCGTAACGACGTGGCTGACGAGCTGGACGCTCACCACGACCTTCATGACGATCATCACGACGACCGCGACGCTCACCGCGCTCAGGACGTGGACGACGCTCACGCTCTACATAACCCTCTGGCTTCTCCATCAATACACGGTGAGAAAGTTTGTACTTGCCAGTCTTAGGATCAATCTCCATCAACTTCACCTTGATCTTGTCGCCTTCCTTGATGCCAGCCTCTTCAACTGTCTCAAGACGCTTCCAATCAATCTCAGAAATGTGGAGCAAGCCATCCTTACCAGGGAGAATCTCTACGAAGCAACCGTAAGGCATGATAGAACGAACAGTACCCTCGTAAACCTCACCAACCTCAGGAACAGCTACGATAGCCTTGATCTTAGCCAAAGCTGCATCGATAGAATCCTTGTTAGGAGCAGATACCTGGACGTGACCCTTACCATCAGTCTCCTCGATAGTGATAGTAGCACCAGTATCCTCCTGCATCTGCTGGATAATCTTACCACCAGGGCCGATAACAGCACCGATGAACTCCTTAGGGATATCGAATGCTACGATACGTGGAACCTGTGGCTTCATCTCAGCACGTGGCTCAGAGATTGTCTCCATCATGCAGTTGAGGATGTGCTCACGACCAGCCTTAGCCTGCATCAAAGCCTCCTCAAGAATCTCGAAGCTCAAACCGTCGCACTTGATATCCATCTGTGTAGCAGTCAAGCCATCGCGGGTACCAGTGGTCTTGAAGTCCATATCACCCAAGTGGTCCTCATCACCGAGGATATCACTGAGGATAGCGTACTTGTCCTCACCTGGGTTCTTGATAAGACCCATAGCGATACCAGAAACTGGCTTCTTCATAGGAACACCTGCATCCATCAGGGCGAGAGTACCGGCACAAACAGTAGCCATAGAAGAAGAACCGTTAGACTCCAAGATCTGGCTTACCAAACGTACTGTGTAAGGGAAGTCTGTAGGAATCTGGCCCTTCAAACCACGCCATGCCAAGTGACCGTGACCAATCTCACGACGACCTACACCGCGCTGAGCCTTAGCCTCACCTGTAGAGAATGGAGGGAAGTTATAGTGAAGGAGGAAGCGCTGGTAGCTCTTCTCGAGCACACCGTCGATAAGCTTCTCATCCATCTTTGTACCAAGAGTACATGTAGAGAGAGACATAGTCTCACCACGCTGGAAGATAGCGCTTCCGTGAGGCATTGGGAGTGGAGAAACCTCGCACCAGATAGGGCGGATTTCTGTAGTAGCACGGCCATCAAGGCGCAAGCCCTCGTCGAGGATGCAACGGCGCATAGCATCGCGCATTACGTCATCATAGTAACGGGTAGCCTCAGCGTGCTTCTCCTCCAAGTCTTCCTCAGAAAGATCGGTATGAGCAGCGTCATACTTCTCGAGGAAATCAGCCAGAACCTTGTCGAAAGCATCCTGACGTGCATGCTTCTCTAAAGCCTGATGATTGATATCATAAGCTGGCTTGTAAAGCTCAGACTTAATCTGCTCACGGAGTTCCTCATCGTTGATCTCGTGGTCATACTCACGCTTCACGTCAGTACCCTTCTCCTTAGCCAACTCATACTGGAGTTCGCACATAGGCTTGATAGCCTCGGCAGCCACCTTGAGGGCACCAATGAGATCCTGCTCAGAAACTTCCTTCATCTCACCTTCTACCATCATGATATTGTCCTTGGTAGCACCAACCATGATATCCATGTCTGCCTCTTCCATCTGCTGGAATGTAGGGTTTACAACATACTCACCATTGATACGAGCTACACGAACCTCAGAGATATAGTACTCGAAAGGAATATCTGAACAAGCCATGGCAGCTGAAGCAGCGAAACCTGCGAGGGCATCTGGCTGGTCAACACCATCGGCTGAGAGCAACATTACCTGTACGTAAACTTCTGCATGGTAGTTAGAAGGGAAAAGCGGACGCAAAGCACGGTCCACAAGACGAGAGGTAAGGATTTCCTCATCGCTAGCCTTGCCTTCGCGCTTGGTGAAACCACCAGGGAAACGACCTGCAGCACTGTACTGCTCACGATAATCTACTTGCAAAGGCATAAAATCTGTACCCGGAACTGCATCCTTTGCTGCACAAACAGTTGCGAGAAGCACTGTGTTACCCATGCGGAGAACCGCAGCACCATCAGCCTGTTTTGCAACTTTTCCGGTCTCAATTGTGATGGTTCTTCCATCAGGCAACTGAACACTTTTTGTAATTACGTTCATCTAAATTAAAAAACTTATTGTTTTGTCTAACATCTAAAATATCTAAAACGCTGCAAAGATACCTCTTTAATTATTAATAAACAAATAAATCAGCAATTATTTTCCACTTTTTTAAATAATTTATCTATAGAAGGTGCATTATTCGCAATTTTATTACTATCTTTGCACTCGATAATTTTGCAAAATAATAAAATTCATGAAGATAACTAGACTCTTTTCAGTGGCAGCGATTATGGTAGCTGCACTGGCTTTGACTTCTTGTAACAACAAGAAATTCCACATCAACGGCAATATTACAGAGGCTCAGGACTCTATGCTCTATCTGGAGAACATCAGTCTGAACGGTCCTGTGAAAATCGACTCTGTGAAACTGGGCGAGGATGGCGCCTTTGCCTTCGACGAGGCTGCCATGGACTCTGTTACCCCAGAGTTCTACCGCTTACGCATCGCCAATCAAACCATCAATCTTTCCATCGATTCTACAGAAACCGTCAAGGTAAAGGCGGCTTATCCGCAGATGAGCTTCAAATACGAAGTGGAAGGTTCTGAAAACTGCAACAAGATCAAGGAGTTGTCTCTTAAGCAGATGACTCTCCAGAGCAATATCAACGGGCTCATGAAAGATCCTAACATCGGCAACGATTCTATCGAATCCATCGTAGGCCGCATGCTCCAGGCTTACAAACAGGACATCAAGACCAACTACATCTTCAAGGAGCCAATGAAGGCATACGCTTACTATGCGCTCTTCCAAACGGTACAGTTGGGCAATGTGAATACACTTATCTTCAACCCTCGCAACAACAAAGACGACGTGAAGGTATTTGCTGCCGTAGCAACCAGTTGGGACACCTACTATCCTGGCGCTGAGCGTGGCAAGAACCTCCACAATATCGCCATTGAGGGAATGAAGGACATCCGCATCATCGAGAACCAGATGGCACAGCAGCAGATTGAGGCCAGCAAGGTGAGCGTAAACGGATGCATCGAACTTGCACTTCAGGACAACAAGGGACAGGTACGCCGTCTCTCCGACCTCAAGGGCAAGGTGGTACTGCTCGACTTCCATCTCTTCGCCAGCAAAGAGAGCACCAAGCGCATCATGATGTTGCGTGAACTCTACAACAAGTATCATGCTGCCGGACTGGAGATTTATCAGGTATCAGTAGACCCTGACGAGCACTTCTGGAAGACCTCTACCGCTGCCATCCCTTGGATTTGCGTACGCGATGAAGATGGCATTCAGGGCAAGAGTCTGGCTCTCTACAATGTCCAAAGCATTCCTACCTTCTTCCTGATCGACCGCACCAACACCCTGCAGGCACGTGATGCACAGATTAAGGACATAGAGGCAGCCATCAAGAACCTTCTTTAAGATAACCAGAAGATAACCAGGAGTTAGAAGTTTGGAGAGAACAGTTTCGGCTTTTCATCTTCCAGCTTCTAACTCTTATTCTTTAACGTCAGTTCTGTATCTGCTTTCATGATAACATAGATGGCAATATCAGAATACGAACCATACAAGGAACTTAAGAACAAAAAAACAATAAACTTTTAAACCCTAAAAAATGAATAAGAAATTTTTAGCAATGGCAGCCTTGGCACTTATCACAACAGGAGCGCAGGCTAAAGTAAAGTTGCCACACATCTTGGGTGACAACATGATTTTACAGCAAAACACAGAGGCTAGCCTCTGGGGATGGGACAAACCAGGAACCACCGTAGAGGTAACCACCTCATGGTCTGGGCAGAAATATTCTGCCAAGACCGGAAAGGATGGCAAATGGGCTATCAAAGTACAAACCCCGAAGGCGAGCTACACCCCACTCTCTATCACTTTCGATGATGGCGAAAAGACCACTCTCAACAATGTGCTGGCAGGAGAAGTATGGGTTTGTGCAGGTCAGAGCAACATGGAGATGCCTGTAAAAGGATTCGGCAACTGCCCTGTAGAAGGTTACAACAAGGCGGTGCTCGAAGCAAACCAGTACAAAGGCGTACATTACGTAAAGATTCCTAGCGTAATGAGCAGTAAGCCGTTAGATGATGCCAACTGCGAATGGAAGGAGGTTAACCCGGAAACCGTAGGCGATGCATCTGCTACAGGATACTTCTTTGCACAGGTAATAAACAAGACTCTTGATATTCCGGTAGGTCTGGTCATGGCAAACAAGGGTGGAAGCCGTGTAGAAAGCTGGCTCGACCGCGACTACCTGAAGAAGAACACCAAGGAAGATCTCGACTCTGTAAAGATGACCAAGAACCCTAAGTTTAAGTGGGATTTCCTCTACCCTCTTCTCTGGGGTAACGGAACTTTCCACCCTATCCTCAACTATAGCGTAAAGGGTATCCTCTTCTATCAGGGATGTTCTAACGTGGGCGACCCGGACGGCCAGTATACCAAACGTCTTGCCGACCTCGTTGCCCAGTGGCGCAGAGACTTCAAGCAGGGCGAACTGCCATTCTATTTCGTACAGATTGCACCTTATCATAATGGCGACGTAAATGGCGATTGGGGACCTAAGCTCCGTGAACAGCAGTTCAATGCAGCCAAGGTGATTCCAAACAGCGGCATCGTCTGTACCGAAGACCTGGTTTACCCATACGAGGTTGAGCAGATTCATCCATGTCAGAAACAGCCTGTAGGCGAACGACTTGCACTCCAGGCACTCAGCAAGACCTATGGCATGAAGGGACTCTTCAGCGAGAGCATGACCTTCAAGGAGATGAAGATTGTAGGTGATACTGTAAAGGTACATTTCGACAACACCTACGGAGCCTACAACCGCTTTGAAGGTATCGAAGGTTTCGAAGTTGCAGGCGAAGATAAGGTATTCCATAAGGCTACAGCCAAGCACTTCTGGCAGGAAGGCAACGATCCTTGGAATGAGTGCGTCATCGTAACCAGTCCTGAGGTAAAGAAACCAGTAGCCCTTCGCTACTGTTTCCGCAACTTCCAGCTCGGCAATATGGCAAATGCAGGCAACCTGCCTCTCTTCCCATTCCGTACAGATAATTGGTAAATATCAGATAACCAGCGGTCGATCTTTGTTCAGCAGTCAAAGACCGGCCGCTTTTCGATTATAACATGATGATAAATTCTTTTCCATTAAACATCAATCATTATACATTAATCATAATATGAGTCACGTATTAGATAAGTTTAAGTTTTGCCCGGTTTGCGGCTCTAATCATTTCGAAATCAACAACATCAAGAGCAAAAAGTGTAAGGATTGCGGATTCTCTTATTACCTCAATCCAAGCAGTGCTACGGTAGCTCTCATACTCAACAGCAAGGAAGAACTCCTGGTAGTAAGGCGCAAGAAAGACCCAGCCAAGGGGGCACTCGATTTGCCAGGCGGTTTTGTTGACATGGATGAAACAGGTGAAGAAGGTATGGCAAGAGAGGTAAAAGAGGAAACCGGACTGGATGCAACTGAGGTTAAGTATCAGTTCAGCTACCCAAATCTCTACCTTTACTCAGGTTTCATGGTTCATACCCTCGATATGTTCTATGAAGTGAAAGTGAAAGACGACACTCATATAGAAGCAATGGACGATGCAGAAGAATCATTCTGGATACCATTGAGCAGACTCAATCCTGATGAGTTTGCATTCGATTCCATACGCAAGGGGCTCCATCGTTATTTGGAAACAAAATTGGGGTAAAAAGGGTTCAATACAGCCAAATATGGCTCCCAAACATTAAAAAAACCAAAAAAAACACCATATAATAAGGTATAAGCAAAAAGTTTACTTACTTTTGCCAACCGAAAAAAATTGTGTATAAGCTTATGCAAGAGAATTTAGTAATCGTCGAGAGCCCTGCGAAGGCTAAAAAGATCGAAGAGTTTTTAGGTAAGGACTATAAGGTTATGTCTTCTTACGGTCATATCCGTGACCTGAAGAAGAAGGAACTTAGTATAAACGAGAAAACCATGGAACCTGATTATGAGATTCCAGAGGAAAAGAAAAAACTCGTTACAGAATTGAAAACGAATGCGAAGAAAGCCAAGAAAATCTGGTTAGCATCCGATGAGGACCGCGAGGGAGAAGCCATCAGCTGGCACCTTTGCGAAGTACTGGGATTGGATGAGGAGAAGACAAACCGTATTGTCTTCCACGAGATTACCAAACAGGCTATTCTTGATGCAATCAATAACCCACGCCATCTGGACATGAACCTGGTGAATGCCCAGCAGGCACGTCGTGTACTCGACCGACTGGTAGGTTTCAAGCTTTCTCCTATCTTGTGGAGAAAGGTTAAGCCAGCCCTTTCTGCAGGTCGTGTACAGAGTGTTGCTGTCCGTCTGATAGTAGAACGTGAGCGTGAAATCCAGAAGTTCCAGAGTGTTCCATACTATCGCGTTACCGCTATTTTCGCCCTGATCAGCGACAGCGGCAATGCAACAGAGGTAAAGGCAGAACTGGACCAGCGTTTCAATACCCACGAAGAGGTTGAAGCTTTCCTTGAAAAGTGTAAAGACGCTAAGTTTATGGTTGAATCTGTAACCAAAAAGCCTTTAAAGCGTTCTCCTGCACCACCTTTCACTACTTCTACTCTGCAACAGGAGGCAGCACGCAAGCTTGGTTTCACCGTTGTACAAACCATGATGATAGCTCAGAAACTTTACGAAAGCGGACGCATCACTTACATGCGAACCGATAGCGTAAACCTCTCTACGCTCTGTTCCAACGCCAGCAAAGATGAGATTATCAGAGAATATGGCAAGGAATACAGCCAGACTCGTGCCTACCACACCAGTTCAAAGGGTGCACAGGAAGCGCACGAGGCTATCCGTCCTACATATATGAATGAACCAACCATCGAAGGAACCGCTCAGGAGAAGCGCCTTTACGAACTCATCTGGAAGCGTACCATCGCATCTCAGATGGCTGACGCACAACTCGAAAAGACAACCATCAACATCAATATCGGCAACACAAGCGAAAAGTTTGTTGCTACCGGCGAGGTTGTTTCATTCGATGGTTTCCTCAAGGTTTATCTCGAGTCAACCGACGATGAAGAGCATGCTGAGGATTCGTCCCACATTCTTCCAGCCCTGAAAGAAGGCGATGAATTGCAGCGCAGAGAAATCCTTGCTACAGAGAAGTATTCTCTGGCTCCTGCAAGATACACCGAGGCCAGTCTGGTGAAGAAACTGGAAGATCTCGGCATCGGCCGTCCATCTACCTATGCTCCAACCATCAGTACCATCCAGCAGCGTCAATACGTGGTAAAGGGTGACAAGACGGGTGAAGAGCGCACATTCACCATAGATTCCCTGAAGGGCATCAAGATAACCCAGAAGTTGAAGAAAGAGATGGCAGGCTCTGAAAAGGGCAAGCTTCTGCCTACAGATATCGGCATCGTAGTAAACGATTTCCTGATGGAGAACTTCCCGAACATCATGAACTACAACTTTACGGCAGACGTAGAGAAGAAGTTTGATGATATTGCAGAAGGAAAGACCGAATGGACCAACTGGATGAAGGATTTCGACAAGGGCTTTGAGCCTGAAGTGAAGGAAGTCCTGGAAGCCCGCAACCAGCACAAAGCCGGCGAGCGCAATCTCGGAAATGATCCAAAGACAGGAAAGCCAGTATTCGTCAAGATTGGCCGTTTTGGGCCTGTGGTACAGATTGGTTCTGCTGAGGATAAGGACAAGCCTCAGTTTGCCCAGTTGCCATCAGACAAGAGCATCGAAACCATCACCTTGGAAGAGGCTTTGGAGCTCTTCAAGCTACCAAGAGAACTCGGTGATTATGAAGGCATTACTGTAACAGTTGGCTCTGGTCGATACGGCCCTTACATTCTCCATAACCGCAAGTATGTTTCTATTCCAAAGGAGGATGATCCGCTGACCATCACCCTGGATAGAGCCATCGAACTGATCAAGGAAAAGCGCGAAGCCGAAGAGAAGCGCCATCTCAAAGTTTTCGATGAGGACGATAAGATGGAAATTCTCAATGGCAAGTATGGTCCATACATTGCTTACGACGGCAAGAATTACCGCATTCCAAAGGCAAAACATGAGAGTGCAGAGGAGCTTACATACGAGGAGTGTATGGAAATTATCAAAGCTGCTCCAGAACCAAAGGCTAGAGGCAGAAAGAAATCATAAACATGCCTCATTGACATAGAAACAGAAGAAAATGAAGTCAATCATCATCATAGGATACATGGGCGCCGGCAAGACAACGGTCGGCAAAGCCCTCGCCAAAGACCTTGGCGTTATGTTCTACGATCTCGACTGGTATATCGAGAGCCGAATGCGCAAGACCGTTAAACAGATCTTCGACGAAGTTGGAGAAGAGGGATTTCGCAAGATAGAGCACAATATGCTACACGAAGTGGCAGAGTTTGAAAATGTAGTGGTAAGTTGCGGAGGAGGAACACCATGTTTCTTCGACAATATGGACTACATGAACCAACTTGGCGAAACGTTTTACCTGAAGGCATCTCCAGAAACCCTTCACGCTCATCTGAAGATGGGCAAAGGCGTACGCCCTCTGCTGCTCAACAAAACACCGGAAGAGGTAGACAAGTTTATCCATGAGCAGCTGAAACTTCGCGAGCCTTACTACGAGAAGGCAAAACACATCATCGATATCAACGTGATGGATAATTATGATAAAATCAACGCTATTGTTCAGCAGATCAGAGACCTGCTGAACATATAGCCGTATCTAATAAAGTAATATATAATAAAGGTAACAAACAAAACTGATTTCCAGCAAGCAAGATTAGAAAATGAAGAAATGGACTATTGAAGACTCGAAGGAGCTCTACAACATCTGTGGTTGGGGTACTTCTTACTTTGGCATCAACGACAAGGGTGATGTCTATGTAACTCCATGCAAGGACAACACACAGATAGACCTGCGCGACATCATGGACGAGTTGGCATTACGCGACATCAACGCTCCCGTACTGCTCCGTTTCCCAGACATCCTCGACAACCGCATCGAGAAGACAGCCAGCTGTTTTCAAAAGGCAAAGGAAGAGTATGGATACAAGGGAGAAAACTTTGTCATCTATCCTATTAAGGTGAACCAGATGCAGCCGGTCGTTGAGGAGATTATCTCTCACGGCAAGAAGTTCAACCTCGGACTGGAGGCTGGCTCTAAGCCTGAACTCCACGCCGTCATCGCCGTACAGGCACAGAGCGACTCGCTCATCATCTGTAACGGCTACAAGGACGAGAGCTACATCGAACTTGCCTTACTGGCTCAGAAGATGGGCAAGCGCATCTTTATCGTAGTAGAAAAGCTCAATGAGCTGGATATCATCGAAAAGGTAGCCAAAAAGCTCAACGTAAAGCCAAACATCGGTATCCGCATCAAACTGGCTTCTTCAGGTTCAGGCAAATGGGCTGAAAGCGGTGGCGATGCATCTAAGTTCGGTTTGACCAGCGCAGAACTGCTCACAGCCCTCAAGAAGATAGACGAGATGGGATTCCACGACTGTCTGCGCCTTATCCACTTCCATATCGGAAGTCAGATTACAAAGATTCGCCGCATTCAGACTGCTCTCCGTGAGGCAGCCCAGTTCTATATTAGCCTCCACAAGATGGGCTACAATGTAGATTTCGTAGATTGCGGTGGCGGACTCGGTGTAGATTACGACGGCACCCGCTCTTCCAGCAGCGAGAGCTCCGTAAACTACTCTATCCAGGAGTATGTAAACGACTGTGTCTATACATTCGTAGATGCAGCCAACAAGAGCAATATCGAGCACCCTAACCTCATCACCGAGAGCGGCCGTTCGCTCTCTGCCCATCATTCTGTCCTGGTCATCGATGTCTTGGAGACAGCTTCCCTGCCAGAAATGCCTGAGGAGTTTGAGGCGAAGGAGACTGACCACCAGCTGGTGAAGGATCTTTATGAGATATGGGACAACCTGAATCCTCGCAACATGCTGGAAGACTGGCATGATGCCGAGCAGATTCGCGAAGAGGCCTTGCAGCTCTTCTCTCACGGCATCGTAGATCTGAAGACCCGTGCAGAGATTGAGGCAATGTACTGGAGCGTGTGCCACGAGATCAACAATCTTGCCAAGCACATGAAGCATGTACCTGAGGAGCTCAGAGGATTGGATAAGATTCTTGCCGACAAGTATTTCTGCAACTTCTCTCTGTTCCAGAGCCTGCCAGACAGTTGGGCTATCGACCAACTCTTCCCTATCATGCCTATCCAGCGTCTGAACGAGCGTCCTACCCGCAACGCTACCTTGCAGGACATCACCTGCGACAGCGACGGAAAGATTGCCAACTTCGTTACCGACGGACATATCGGCAACGTTCTTCCTCTTCATCCATTGAAGAAGAACGAGCCATATTATCTCGGTGTTTTCCTCGTTGGTGCCTACCAGGAGATTCTGGGCGACATGCACAATCTCTTCGGCGACACCAATGCTGCCCACATCTCTGTAAAGGACGGCAAATATTGCATCGACCAGATATTCGATGGCGAGACCGTAGAGGAGGTATTGGATTACGTACAGTACAATCCGAAGAAGCTCGTCCGCCAGTTGGAGCAGTGGGTAACCAAGAGTGTGAAGGAAGGTAAGATTTCGCTCGATGAGGGCAAGGAATTCCTGGGCACCTATAGAAATGGTCTCTTCGGATACACATATCTTCAGTAAGAATTAACAGTTGATAGTTAATAGTTTACAGCAAGATTGCCCTATAAACTATTAACTATTAACTATAAACTAAACTTAAAGATGGAAAAAGTAACAGTAGTAAAGGTAGGCGGTGCCATCGTTGAAGACAGCGAGCAGCTGGCACAGCTCTTGAAGGATTTCGCAGCCATTCCTGGCAAGAAAGTATTGGTACATGGCGGTGGCCGCCGTGCCACTAAAGTAGCCTCAGCCCTCGGCATCGAGAGCAAGATGGTGAACGGCCGCCGTATCACCGATGCAGACATGCTGGAAGTGGTAACAATGGTTTATGGCGGTCTGGTCAACAAGAACCTGGTTGCCAAGCTCCAGGCTAACGGCGTGAATGCTCTCGGTCTGACCGGTGCTGATATGGACGTAATCCACAGTCACAAGCGTCCGTTGAAGGACGGTATCGACTTCGGATTCGTGGGCGATGTAGAGCGTGCCAACGGCAAGATGCTCCAGACCCTGATTAATGAAGGTATTACTCCAGTGATGGCTCCATTGACCCATGACGGCAAGGGCAATATCCTCAACACCAATGCCGACACCATAGCCAGCGAGACTGCCAAGGCTCTGGCTCCTTACTACGATGTGACATTGATATATAGTTTTGAAAAGAAAGGCGTGCTCAGTAATCCTGAGGATGACGACAGCGTGATTCCAGTGATTACCCATGCCGATTTTGAGAGATATAAAGCAGATGGTACCGTGGCAGGCGGCATGATTCCTAAGTTGGAGAATGCCCTTGCAGCCATTGATGCTGGTGTGAAAGAGGTGATTATCACCCTTGCTACCGCCATCGATGGAAAACACGGAACGGTGATTAAGTGAAGAACGAAGAGTGAAGAATCCATCACCTTTTTTCTTAACAAGAGTTAAAAATAGAAATAAATCAAGATTGGTTGTAACTTTCTTATAACATAGTCGTCATTAATTATAGAGGGATGAAAGAAATCAGTTTCCAGAACGATGTTTTGCCGCTGAAGAACAAACTCTTCAGACTGGCTCTTCGCATTACTCTCAACCGGGAGGAAGCGGAAGACGTTGTGCAGGATACGCTGATTAAAGTCTGGAACGCCCGCGACAGATGGCAGGAGCTTGACTCCATCGAGGCATACAGCCTCACCATCGCTCGCAACCTCTCGCTCGACCGCATCAAGAAGATGGAAAATCAGAATGATTCGTTGGAAGAGCAGAATACAGAAAGGTTAGACGAAAACACTTCTACCCCCTCAGAAAGGATGATTCAGAAAGACAAACTGAACATCGTAAAGAATATTATCGACGAGTTGCCTGAAAAGCAGCGCAGCTGTCTGCAACTTCGAGACATCGAAGGAAAATCCTACAAGGAAATAGCAGACATCCTCTGCATCACGGAAGACCAGGTCAAGGTGAACATCTTCAGGGCTCGTCAAACAGTCAAACAAAGATTTCAACAATTCGACAGATATGGATTATAAGTACATCAACCAACTTTTAGATCGCTACTGGAAGGGCGAGACTTCTCTCGAAGAAGAGGAGATTCTCCGCGCATTCTTCAGCCAGGACGAGTTGCCTGCCGAGCTGAAGCCATACCAAGCGCTCTTCTCTTACGAGATGGGCGAGGCTAAGCAAGAGGCGCTGGGTGATGACTTCGACCAGAAGATGATGGCGATGATTGAGGATGAATACACCAAGAAGCCTAACAAGGCAAAGGTGATTTCTTTGACAGAGCGCCTGAAGCCTCTCTTCAAGGCTGCTGCCGTGGTAGCTATCATCCTGACATTGGGCAATGCAGTTCAGGTTCCTTTCCAGAGCAATGACATTGATTCTGTTGAAAACGTAGGATACATCAAGAGTGGCAAGGGCGTGTCCGTAGCCATGGGAGATTCTGCTTCGGTTGATTCTATGCAACGCACAGGCATCGATCAGGTAAGCACTCCAACAACGTCTCCAACGTTATTAAAGTAGATTATTTCTATGCTTTCTCTATAAAAAAATCATGTTTAGTAAAACAATTCTGAAGCTGTGAAGTTTCAATTCTCTCAAATTTTTCATAACATACTAACGTAATAGGGCTGCCAGGATGTACTGGCAGCCCTTACTTATTTGATATATTTTGCACGCAAGCGTATGATAAAGGATACACAAGTGGCTCAATTTATCGCCACTGCGAGGCTTCATTTAAGCCTCCTGCCGGTCATCATAGATGACTCTTGCCTGCCTTCATATAAGGCTCCTGGCTAGCTTAAGAAAGACTCTTGAGAGAGTACTTTTTCCTGATGGGGGTTAACAGGGTTAACAGTTAACAGCCCAAAATGCCTACTTTCCCCCCACTCACATATAATAATAAGTATATATATATAATATAAGGTATGGGAGAGGGGGAGGATGCAAATAACAGCTGTTAACTGTTAACCTGTTAACCCTTTGCCCCTTTTGTTAAAAATACTAACTCGCTCTAAATTGGACTTTGATTGAAAATCAAGAAGTTGGTCGTTTGCCTATATTATATAGGTAACAATATGGAAACGAGCGGACTTCTGCTCGTTTCTGTATTTTGCAATATGCAAAGAACGCCTCAATTCGGGGACAAAGATACGATATTTTTCTTAATATCCCATAATTTGCAAGAAGAGAAACATAGAAATTAGGACTTTTTTACGTAAAATCTTCTGTTCAGATATGTTCCTATTCCTTTATATTATCACCCCCACTGACATAAGAAAGAACCAAACGGCGAACCACGGCATGAATGTCTTCATTAGGGAACTTCTGGCGATATTTCTCCGTAAGGTCTTCGCAGAAATACATCTTGCTATGAACCGTAGAAGCAGGAATAGGTTGCTGTATAAACACATCGTATGTTGCTACAGGCTTGCCATCCTTTGTGTCGACAGGCACAATATTCTCCTTATACCAACCTTGTCCAAATGCGGCAGAGAACAATCTATAATTGTCCTTATACTCCACTTTACCAGCGATGTCCAGTATAACTTATCGTCCTCAGGATTCACCGCATATAGCATATATAAAGCAGGAAGCATCGAGTATCTTTTTATGATAAACTGATATTTCTTGCTTCCTCCAAAAGGAGGGTTTGCCTTCAAATCCTGCTCTATATCCTCACGAATTTGTAGCGCATCCACCACATACTCTACTTCGCCAGTATAATTGACGACAGTTTTCGATGACTGTGGATTGGGCGGAATAACTTCACCATTGTCATTGCTGTTGTCACACGCACAAAAAGCCAAGACTACCAACAGTAGTAAGACTGATTTTTTTACTAGATACTTCATATTCTAATTTGTTTATTAAACCTATTCTGATATTAAACGTAGAATATGTCTAAAGATTGCTCTATTTTACGTTTTTAACATTCCATCTAAAACTTGCCTATTTTATTTATTTTATCAAGAACAAAAAGGAAGTGTTGATTACAATCAATAGCCATTTTGGGGCTTGGTGGAGGTATTGATTAGAAAATATTTCTGCTTTCGATGTTCGTTGGAGGTGTAGATTGTAATCAACAGGCACTTTTAGTTCGTTATAGCCATTGATTGCAGTCAAGACCTATTTTTATGTTTCATTGGGGCTGCTGATTGCAATCAATGGTTACTTTTAAGAGCCGTTAGTAGTTTTGATTCAAGTTTCTTCTGTCCACAAAATGTGAAAACATCTGTTGATTGCTGTTTCTTTCAACTTTTTGTGTTAAGAATTACAAGAAATCAGAATCAAAAGCTATTTTTACGGGCAAAAACCATATTTTTATCATCCTGCTGTCATTTTTTTGCAATAAGGTTGCGGTTTTCTCGTTTATTTTTATATCTTAGCAATCGCAACTGGAGAAATCCAAAGATGCACATAACGATTTGTCAAATTTAAATCCTTAACATCATGAAAGAGATTTACGACATCAACATTCAGCGCATGAATAACGGTGCGCATTTCACGTTTGTAAGTAACATTCTTGCACGTGCCGAGGCTGATATTGCAGTCAAAGGCAAAGCCTCAGAACTTGTCAGTAATTTCAAGACTGCCGTCAATGCAGGGACGAAGCCTTGAAAATATCACAGAAGAGTCTCTTGACTGATGATATTGCCAAGGCGGACAACGATCGTGACGCGCTATATGCTGGTTACAAGAAAGCCGTTGAAGCTTTCCTTGCCATGCCAATTGCCGACATGGCGCAGGCTGCGAAGATTCTTGCACAACACATCAAGGACTACAAGATTAACACCGCTGACCAACTTGACAAGGAAACTGGTCTTTTGGTGAATTTCATTACAGACCTCGAAGATAAATACTCTGCACAGGTTACAAAATTAGGTTTGACAGCGTTTGTTACGAACATGAGGGAAGCCAACGAGCGTGTAAGAACGCTTACATTGCAGCGTACCAACGAGAAGATGGGCGTAACTGTTGGTGCATTGAAGGCAGCTCGCACAGCAAGTGATGATGCCTATCGTGCATTGGTGAAGATGGTAAATGCCCTTGCCCTCGTTTATGGCGAAAAGGATTACACCGCCTTCATTGATTATGCAAATACCGAGATTACCCATTACAAGCGTGAGGTGCTTAACCAAAAGGCTTCCGCTCCTTCTACTTCGGGTAGCTCGGCTGTAGATTCGGGGAGTAGCAGCACACCAAGCGGTGGCGGTTCTTCATCTGGAACAGGCTCTTCTTCAAGCGGTGGTTCTACGTCTGGTGGAAGTTCATCGTCGGGTGGTGACAATGGAGTTTTAGAATTGGAGTAAAGACGAAGTAAAAATTCCATGCCACTCTCTTCATTTTCAGAGTGGCATGGAATTTACACAAATGAAATAGATATGGAAAAAGAGAATATTATAAAAAACATCCTTTCTGTTTGCAATGATATGGGGGTATCTTTCCATAAGAAAGTAAAGACCGATAAATGGAAAGCTGATATAGTTGTGGATTACCAAAACTACAAAGTTGCATTTAATGTTTGCAAAAATCCACGTAATATAGAGGAAACATATACAACAATGCGTAAAGAGCGAGTATGTGGATGTTGGCTTGTGCTTTCAGGAAAGTACAATCGCTTTTCTCTGAGCAAATATCCTTGCTTTCCTGTTGAAGACAATAGTGAAGGTGTTCAAATACATTTAAGCCAAGTTTGGGAAGAGAAAAAGACTCTTTTGTTGTCTGATTTCGTGTCTTCACTAATACAAGGAAAAATCAGATACGCAGAAACGATGAAAGTAAAATATGTTGATGTGCGCTTTTATAAAATAGATTGTTGGAAGTGTGGTAGAACTAATGATGCCTATTTCGTTTACAAAACTATATCTGAAAATGGCATTGAAACAGAAGGTGGAATAGACATTTTCAATCAAACACTCGTAAAAGGTATAAGAAAATTCGTAGATGAACATCGCAAAATGGATATTGCCCTTGGAGAAATAAAACCAAGATACAGTAAGACCGTGAATGATTCATATATGTCTTTCGGATGTAAATATTGCGACAGTCTATTCGGCAATTTCTTCATAAACGACACTTTCATGGATGTCATATACTCTGCAAGAAGTCTGCCAAAAGCCTTGGTTGAAATAGATGAAGATATGATAGTAAACGCAAATTGTTGGTATAAATTAAAGATATAGAATATGAGACGGACTATTATGATGCTTTTCTTGTTTGTCATGTCCATAGGGATATTTGCGCAAGAAAGTGAACTTGAAAAGAAGCAAAGAGAATATCGTTTTGCAACTACGGAAGAAAAGGCCATCATGGATTCTCTTTACCAACCTATTGCTGATAAATTATTAAAAGAGCAAGTAAAAACAATAGGTGGCATTCCTTTCGGTATTTCGCATGACAAAGCAGAGACGATGCTTAGGAACAAATTTGGAAGTCCTGAGTACAATCCTTCTTCAACAACATTATCATTCAAGGATGTCAAGTATGCAGGGCGTGATTTTGCCGCTGTACACTTTTTATTTCAATCAGATGGATTTGACAGCTATCTTAATGCTTGCATCTTCATCATAAATGCAAGTAGTTTGACTGATGCAATAGAAAAAGAAAAGAATGTAGCAGACAATATACTAAGCAAATACACTCTATTTGAAGATAAGGATTCAAATGGATACCCGACACATGGTGGAGGCATGTCCCCTTTATGGGATGGTCGTTGGACTACTCTTGATTTTGCCAAGTATGGAACAGGTATTCATACAGACATTATAAAATATGAGAATAATTTGGTTAAGGTTTATGGAAATCCTTATGCAGTGAGAATTATCTATGGACCTTATGACTATGTAAAAGAAGAATTTTAAATAAGATCAATATGTATATATCATCATTTAAGCAAGGCTATAAACCGCCTTAAAATTTAGCAGGGCTTATCAGAGGATAATTCCCTTTTACATCTTTGAAACATTTTCCATACTTCGGCATACAGCGTCTTGTTCGTGTCACCGACACGGAGGCAACGTGACGACTTCCACTTATGACAGCCACAACCGCCTGTTGGAGATGATCTATCCTGATGAGGAGAAGATTACTTACTCTTACAATCTCGGTGGTCAGCTTGAAAAGGTTCATGGCTACAAGTCATACGGCTACGACTATGTGAGCAAGATAGGCTATGACAAGTTTGAGCAGCGCACATACTTGAAGTATTGCAACGGAGCTGAGACCTTCTACACTTACGACCCACAGCGTCGCAGATTGTAGAACCTCACGGTGAATAGTGGTGGAAACACCATCATGGATAACGCCTACACTTACGATGCCAATTCCAAATAAATAAACATTCCCACCAAAAGAAATTGCAGCCAAGTCACGAGAACCTATTTGTCCAACCATTACAGTATCTGACAGTTGGACAAAAAACAAGCCTAATTGAGATATAATTAGAGGAATTGATAATTTTAATATAGACTTTATCGAATCTCAATTCATACAAATTAATGGGTGGCATTATACCATCGTGTATATATTTTTGGATTTGAAAGTCTATTACTACTAGGATCAGAAGTAGTAATACCAGAATAATGATTAATGGGCAATATTCCTTTAAAAGCAGAATAGTATTGTGGAGTATGACATTTGAATAATATTGTTTTCCTCAATTGATTTGAAAATTCATCAAGAAGCACACTATCATTACAAATCTTATTAATATAGTCTTCAAAATCAAAGAAAATAGTCGGAGTATATCCATCCATTACCTGGATACTATTTGCTGATATATTATTATTTTGATTTTCGATATTAATTCTTTTCACAATATTTGCCAATTGTTCTAATTCTTGACAATTCGTAACGGCTGCTGTACCATATGGATATGTATATTGACTATAAAACTCATAAAATGCTTGAATAACTCCCTCATAATCAACATTTCCTATAAGATATTTCCCACATTCACGATATGGGAATCCATATGCCATTACTTCAGTGGGACTAGCTATTAAATATTTCGTGACATCTTTTAAATCATATGCAACCTCGATTGAAGACATATAGCAATCATCAAATAGTATATATTCCATAGTAATTCCGGACTCTAAAATTGCTTGAGCCAAGACAGACGTTTCTATTTGATATTCCTGTGTTAATCCACCGAAATATCTTGTCATTGGGCCATTACTTACATTATAATGAAATATCTCTTGAGTTTCATTGGATTTTGTATGAATTACTGGCAACCATCCCATTCCATGGCAGCCGATAATTAATCCATATTTCTTTCCAGGCGCATATTCTTTTATAGCCTTCAATATATTAGAAATACCCTCTTGCGAAGTAAATCTTTGATTGTCATAAGTTCTAATATTCTCAACGATACAACTTCCATTATCATACTTTAATTCCATGAGATCCGCAGTATTTGGCGTTGTAGCTAAACAGACCATGACTCGTGCATTTTGTGAGCCTCTTTCTTCTATACTTTTAGAAAAATCTTTTATGTTTTGTTGAAAATAAGGTAACAAATTTGAACTCCAAGGGAAAAACATTATGACTGTTTGTTCATTTTCTTCCTTTGGAACAACAATTTCTTCTTCACTCGAACATGAAATCACGATAGTCAGTGAGACCAACGTGATAAATATGAATATTATATGTAATAATTTATTTTTACTTATGTTCATTACTTAACACATTTTTTATTCTAAAGTTAGTGATTTTTTTGCCAACAATAGCTATTTTGTGTTGTTTTTTATGATATTTTTCATCTTATTCACCTATATTAATTTAAACTGACTTGTATCGTTTTAAACGAATCATTTTGAATTGCCTAGCAACAAAGCCTCAGATTGCCTCAATCCAAGGAATATTCGTCTCGTAACCCATATCAAAATTAAATGCGAAAACGAACTGATGGTGGCGAGGTAATATTTTTGCCACTATCAGTTTTTTATATAGTGTTCCACCTGCTACAATGGTGCAAACACAAGAAACAACATCTTATTATTTCTTGATAAGCCTTTTGATCTCGTTTGATTCGTTTGTCAACTTTCTTGCCAAGCTATCTTTGTATGCTGCTATCTCCACCATTTTATGATAACGAAAGATTGAATCTTCATAAACAGCAACACGACTTCTTATATCATCAATAACTTTCTCATCTCGGCAAACAGAGAAATGCTTTTCGATGTAGCGAATATTTGAGTCGTCAGATGGAAGAACCATTTTTAAGGCTCTATACTTCAAGTCTGCCTCCTCCCAATTTTTGTGCTCTCGCCATTGGGTGAGATTACCCCAAATGGAGATAACAAGAGATAAAGCCAAGCCTCCAATGAAAAGAAGAACATACTTTGAAGTAGGCTCGAAACGATGGGTGACAACCTTCTTTTGAGGAATGCTACCCATTGCGTGAAGTTTGTCCTGCACAACTTTTGATGTAGTATTCAGCTCTTGTTTCATCTGATTAATGGTATCAAACAAGAGTTTGCACCGCTGTTCATCTTTGCTTGCTTCTTTCTTGGTAAGGTCGATATAGATACATATCGCCTCTCTTAATTTTGCCAAATTGCTTATAGTCTCTTCTTCTTTTGCAGATACGGAAAGTATGGCTTTTTCAAGTTTACTTGTGTCAACATTTACAGGGACGGGGATGGCTCCTGTCTCTGTCTTCTTTGTGGAGGCAGAAAGTTCATCGACTTTCTGCTCCAATCTCTCAACTGTGCCGTAGATGGCTT
>ENA-OPSA01000003-OPSA01000003.1-human-gut-metagenome-genome-assembly--contig:-NODE-3-length-101487-cov-14.751439_pt1 | contig 101487 bp, 79 predicted proteins | sample MGYA00241804_ERZ501899 | MGnify/ENA primary metagenome ERZ501899 (study PRJEB25962, sample SAMEA2042110) | human gut metagenome | biome: human gut; feature: human-associated habitat; material: faeces...
GATCGGCGTCAACTATTGGAATATGGTCAATGCCGACGGTTCTGCCGTTGCGGCTGAAAGAGGCATCGGCCAGGCAGGCAGCCAGGCAGGCAACCGTGTTATTGTTGCAACGGGCAAGAACCTCGACGCCTCCTTCTGGGGTGATTCGGTAGCACAGCCCACAGCAAGAGATATCCAGTTCTTCTATGCAAACGATAATAATAAGAACTGGGAAAAAGATAACTACATACTTCCTTCACCTCAGACGTGGAAGTACGGAGAAGAGACGGCATATCCTAAGGATCATAATACTGGCTTTGATGGTGAGCGAGTTACTGCGATATCTGCGACAAATGAAAAAATAAACAAGAACTCCAGTCCGTATGAGGGATATATAAACTATGATGTAAAATATCCTTCGGGAAAATGGTGGTACGGCTGGACAGCCGCAGTTGGACAGCAACATGGCAATTGGAATGACTGGAATGAAGAGACATACAGAATCAGCGATCCCAGTTGGACGCCCGACGATAAAACTACAAAGCTGAGTGAGTTCACTAACTCTACCGTTAACTTCCCGCAGCGTTCGTATCAGCTTACTGCTGAAATGAAGACAATGAACAAGTCTTATCTCCAGGCTAAGTACGTAGACTACAAGGTAGTTTATGATACCACAACCTTCGGTACCGAAGCAGCTCCCGTTCTTCGTTTCGGTAAGACTGACAGCGATACACGTAATATGTATGTCACCGTCAACTTCGACGAGGCGAATAAGCACTATTACGGTCTGTCGAACCAGACTTCGTTCACCCTTAACGATTCGGTTTCGACCGGCAACTTCACAACGTCGGTCAGCCCGTTCCTGAACAACCTTGACCAGAATCTTACCAATTCGACTTTCACCTTCTACGGTGCTAACAAGCCTAAGGGAACTATAGATATCGCAAAGGTCGTTCCGGACTATTCGGCATATGGCAAGTATGCGCAGCTCACGTATTTCCTGAACCTTTCTAACAAAGACAGAATGGCAACACAGACATCCATCTCAAAGGATTCCGGCGGCAAGGAGCTTACAGACCTTTACTTCAAGGGCTGGCAGTTCTATACCTCCTACGAGTACGGACCCGAGGTAGTCACTCTTGACAATAAGGTGGAGCGTAATACAGTCAGCCTTGACGGCAGCACGCTTGATTATCGCGGATACTTTGCCGCAGATCTGAGCAAGATCTTCAACTCTAACGTCAACGCTCAGCCCTGCCCGTCCATGACAGCTCTTTGGTACAGCAAGGAAGAGCTCGCCGGATTGAGCGATGCAGACATTGCACAATGCAAGAAAGATGCTGAGAGCCGCGGAGGCAAGGCGCCTTACTGCATCGTCATCATCAACACCACCCAGCAGCCTATCCTCACCAATCTCCAGAACCGCGAACTGCGCAAGAAGGTGTATATGGCAAGCATCCACCGTGCCGACGGAACCAACCCAAAATTCAACACCTTCCCTATCGTAACCGAGATTGCCAAGTTGCGTGCCGAGAAGGGCAAGCTGATGGGATATGACAACTATGCCGACTATTCGCTCGAAAAGACGATGGCTAAGAACAGCAAGAATGTGGATGATTTTCTGAAGCAGCTCATCAAGGAATATGCTCCTAAGGCTGATGCTGAAACCAAGGCGATAGAAGCGTATGCCCAGAAGACGGAGGGCAAGGACTTCAAGCTGCAGCCATACGACCGATTCTATTATTCTGCGAAGATGAAGAAGGAGATGCTCAACATTACCGATGATGAGATTAAGCCATACTTCAACATCGACAGCGTACAGGTGAACGGTGTGTTCTATGCCGCCCATCGTGTTTACGGACTGAACTTCAAGCAGCGCAAGGATATCCCAACCTATCACCCTGACATGAAGGTATTCGAGGTGAGCGACAAGAACGGCAAGCCAATCGCCCTCTTCTACAGCGATTACTTCCGCCGTCCTACCAAGCGTGGCGGTGCATGGATGAGCGCCTTTGCCAAGCAGAGCAAGCAGCGCGGCCAGTTGCCTATCATATATAATGTATGCAACAACGCCAAGGCACCGGAGGGTCAACCATCTCTCATCACATGGGATGAGGTTACTACCCTGTTCCATGAGTTCGGTCATGCGCTTCACGGAATCCTTTCCGACTGCAAGTACAATACCCTTTCAGGAACAGCCGTTGCCCGCGATTTCGTAGAGATGCCATCCCAGTTTAACGAATCGTTTGCTTCTATTCCGGAGATATTCGACCATTACGCCCGTCATACCGAGACCGGAGCTGCGATGCCAGCCGATCTGAAAGAACGCATGCTGAAGAGCATCAGCTTCCAGACCGCTTATTCACTGGGCGAGAATCTGGCTGCAACCTGTCTTGACCTTGCCTGGCACAAGATTAGCGAAGAAGAGGTGCCTTCACCTTATATGGCAGGTGCCTTCGAGAAGGAAGAGCTCCACAACATCGGTTTGCTCAACACCCAGATTCCTCCTCGCTACAGCACATCATACTTCAACCACGTATGGGGCGGCGGTTATGCTGCAGGCTATTACAGCTATCTCTGGACAGAGGTGCTGGCTGTGAACATCGCCGACTACTTTGCAAAGCATGGTGCCTTAGATCCAGCCATTGGTCAGGCATTCCGCGATAAGATTCTGAGCCGTGGCAACACCAAGGACCAGATGGAAATGTTTACCGACTTTACAGGTATGGAGAAGCCAGATGCTTCCGGATTCCTGAAAGCAAGAGGTTTGTAATGCATAAAATTACAATATGAAACAGACCAGCTTTCATTCAGTAAAGTTGAAGATAAAGCGTACGGCACTACTGGTAGTAGGCCTTACGCTTTTTCAGATTCTAGCCTGGGCAGGGCCTCGCAGTTTCCAACAGGCACAAGCTATTGCCGAGCGCCAGGCAGCCCTACAAGGCATCGTAATGGACCAGCAGCAGGTAAGCAAGGCAAGAAAGCAATATCTGCTGAATGGTAGCAGTTCTTCAGAGACCGCTACCAGCTATTATGTTTTTGACAACGGTTCTGACAAGGGATTCACCATCGTTTCGGGTGATGATGAACTGCCGGAGATTGTAGGCTATTCGGCTCATGGCAACTCTGAGAATCTGATGAAGACAGAAGGATGTGCAGCGTTTCTGAAAGCTTACCAGAAGTTTGTTGCAGCCTTCACCCAGGGTGATGCCAAAGCCAGAAAGATTCTGGCTGAGCAGAGAGCGCTGAAGGCTGATGCCCGTTATCAGCAACCAAAAATAGCGCCGCTCTTGGGAGATATTGCCTGGAACCAGCTGACACCTTATAATAAGATGTGTCCTAAATATAGAGGTTCTAGCCAGAGTGCTACAGGATGCGTAGCTACAGCCATGGCACAGGTGATGATGTATTATCAGTATCCTAAAGAGCTGAAGGCTACCATTCCCGCTTATACCACCACAACAAATAAGCTCAAGGTTAATGCCATCAGCAAGGGTGAAAATTATGACTGGGACAACATGCTCCCAACCTACACCCAAGGAAAATATAATACCACTCAAGCCGATGCAGTAGCCAAACTGATGTTCCATTGCGGTGCGGCAGTACAGATGGATTACGGACCTTCTTCGGGTGCATGGGTACTCCCAGAAGATATGTCAACCTATTTCGGTTATGATGCTGACCTCTTGCAGGAGGTTTACCGCTCATTCTATACGCTGGCAGAATGGAAGGAGATTCTCGACCGGGAGTTGGAGGCCAAGCGCCCTATCCTCTATGGCGGTGCTGCCTCTGATGACAGCGGCCACCAGTTTGTCTGCGATGGTTCTGACGGAGAAGGTCTCTATCACATCAACTGGGGCTGGTCAGGCTACAGCGATGGATATTTCGACATTACCCTCCTCGACCCTGAAGTCCGTGGAACAGGTGCCGGCACATCGGCTAACGGCTATAACCGCGCCTGCTCCATCATCATCGGTATTGCGCCGGACAACGGAATCAAGGATGAGCCGCTGGTAAAAGAGCATTCTCTTTACGCTGATGCCTATAAAGATTACAGAAAATGTAACATCACCAAGGGCGAGCGCAAGAATGCATCAGAGAAATTCTCGCTAACGGTTACACCTGTATTTTCTAATCCTACCTACAATAAGTTCGAAGGCTTAGTTGCTCTTGGTATCAGAAAAGATGACGGTTCATATACGCCAATCACGCAGAGTTCCAAGTTAAAATTTAACGCGATGGATCCAGAGGAAGGATATGAACTCGACTTTATTAATTTCAACCTCAACTATGCCTTCCCTGTAGGAGCCACCGTTCTTTACGAAATCTACAGTACTGATAATGGTAAGAACTGGGATGTATGTGCCTATATGGAGAATGTTGTTCCGTTCGAGCTGGAAGCTACAGCCACATCGCTTACGCTGAATGGCAATAAGCTTTCGGCAGAATTAAAGAGCAACGAGGCAATCCGGCTTAAAATGGACAATTCGTTTGATATTACCATCAGGAATGACAGCCAGCGCGAATATCTCGGTCTGATAAACGTTTACACCAGCAAAACCAACACGAAGCCAACCTTTAAAGAAGGCTCAAGCAGCGCAGAGGAATACATGTGTGTACCGGCAGGTGAGTCTACAACCCGCACCATTACATTAAAGCAGACAGCAAATGAAATGTATGTCTGGGTAACCGACCGTGATGGCGAAATTTTATTGGACGGAGTGAAGTTTAAGGTTGGTCAGATTGGTGCTGGCGAGAGTACAGCCATCAGTCAGGTAACCGCCCAGAACAATATCCGTATCAGTTCTGCAGCCGGTGTACTCACGATTGTTTCCGCAGAATCCAAGTTGATTCCTGTTTACAGTATCGAAGGTCAGTTTATCACCAAGTTATCCGTTTCAGCCGGTATTCCTGTCCAGGTTAACCTGCGTCCAGGAATCTATATCGTAGCCGGCAGAAAGGTAGCTGTCAAATAACACTCGACTAGGAGGAAAACGAACCGTTTTCCTCCTATTTGTTTCATACCGTATCATCTTTTTATGATAATATCAAGCATCTTTTGCTGATGAACCTTCATATCTTCAGCATTCCACTCCATACCACCATCACGTTTAGTTTCGTTGTCTCTGCACATCTGCATCATAATCAGGAATTTCAAAGACGCAACACTGATAGGATTGGACTTAACGTCGCAATAATGATCGAGTTTAACCTTGGGACTCCAATCGGAGCCAGAACTATTGGCTTCAGCACCAATCATGGCAAAATTTCCAAAGCAATTAATCTCTTCTTCACTGAGCGGCTTGCCAACACCTGCCTTCGCCTGAGGATAGTAATGCTCCAACGACTTACGGGTGCGAGAGAAATAGAAACTATTGAAAGAATCCAATTCGAAATCTGAACAACCGAGAATCTCAAAGAATTCATTTCGCTCCTTAGAACCTTTTTTGGTATTTCGACCGCGCAATGTGTCAGCATACTTTTTCCATATCATATAATCCGTATAGTTGAATACAAATAATGGTATATCTGCGCTGCCAGACTTATAAATGGATGCAAAAAGTGCATTATAGTCTTTTCTATCGCAATCTATTCCTTTTTCATTCAACACTCCGTTCTGCAACAAAGCCTCATCAAATGCATTCGGTTTAGGAAGATTTCTCTCGCTAAGACTATCAGCATTCAGATAGACATGATAGAAATACCTGTCGGCAAGACGCTGCAAGAATCCAAGATACTTCTCTTTTGAAGCCCTATAGTTTTCAAAGAGATACAACATGGTATAGAACAGATAGTTTTTACGCTGTTTAGGCGTAAACGCAACCTCGAACATCGAAAGCAGATGCACCATCTCTTCTTGTTCCTTATCGTCTGTTGACAAATTCACAGGATAACCCTTGCCATTTTCGTTTTTATAATACTGCAACTTCCATGGATTATCACCAGATAACTCTTTGTCGGAAAGAGTATGATGAATGATGTAGTTGTCCAATAAATACCTTGCCTTTAGCAGATTGAAAGCAAATTCTCTAGCGAAGTTCTGGCTCTGCTCAGGTTCTTTGCCATCCAAAACCTTTTTGAATTCAATCAGCAATTCCTTGTCGTCCAGTTTGAAAGCCTTGTAATCGAATCCAGATGATTTCATCATGGTGACTTTCAAAACTATCAACAAGAAATTCGGGAAATCGATAATGGATTGGAACCTATCATTCTGATCCTTAGTATTGGATTTGCCTGTCTGTGCTATAGGAGCACTCAACAGATTCATGATTGTCGTTTTTCCTTCCTCTTCATTCTGTTGAGGAATTGCCATAAAATCCTTTATACAGAAATTCTGCAGATTGCTTCCAAACACAGTCTTGTCAGGGAACACCTGCTGAATATAGACATTCATTTCGCAGCATGCCTCCCAAACACGGCAAAAGGTAGCCAACTGTTGCTTATTCAGATACTGTCCGAGCATAGATTTTACTATCTCATGTTTTTCCAACTGTTCACCACGAGAGTTCATCACCTCAAAGTAATGATTCAGATTCACATCTTTTGGAACATCATAATGTATGAGTTTCACATGCTGCAGGAAATATTTCTGAAAGCCTTCACGCTCACCCGACAAGACGATTGCCTCCAATGCCTTCTTAGCATATTCATATCCATTTCGGATACCAGCATCAGCCTCATCGCTCAATTTCTGATTTTCGTTCAGTCGCTTTATAGTAGAAGCAGATACACTTCGTGCATTATAGGTTAATCTGCTTCTGACTGCCTTTATACCCAAAGCTTTAATGATAAGATAAATGGTAGTGAGTCGTTGCTGACCATCAATCACCTCATACTCTTTGTCATTACGCTTGTAGGTTACCAACGTACCAATATAATACGGTGCCGACGAATTCTTCTGCCACGAATCATATACATCCTTTACCAATGTCGTTATCTGTTCTTCCTCCCAAGCATAATTGCGCTGATAGACGGGAACGGTATAGGTTACAATATTCTGGCTTTCCAGATAAATCTCATATATGGACATTTCTTCCAATGGTATTATTTTTTCCATAATCACTCTGTGTAAAATTGATTAGACTTGAAATAGTAGAGATAGTTTACACAAACATCATCACTATCCTTTTTATCTATCCCTGTTTCTTCGTTAGCAAGCGATTTCTTCAACCGATTTGATAAATTGGATTGAGATAAAGGAGACAGCTTATCCGCCATTATACTCAATAGAGATACAGGATTATCAGCATCTGTGATAAGTTTGTATATATTGAGCGAATTTACCTTATCGCTATTCTCCAAAATATAATTTTGAGCAGATTGCCAACCCAGATTATCGTATTGGGCACGCAGCGAATAAGCCCAGATGAAAGCAAAAACAACAAACTGCTCAAACAGTTCGATATCTACCTTCATTGGAAATGTTGCAGGACAGAAGCGGTCAACATACAGTAGCAATGCCGTATCAAAAAGCAGACGGGCAATTCTGTTTCCGGTTCCACGATTGAAATAGCCATCCAATGTCTTTACTATCACATTGCCCTTGATATAGAACCCCTCATATTGACTATTATCTTGAATATCTTTCAGAATCTCGTAGTAATGTTTCGTGTAATCAAAGAAAGGCTTACCTGCAATAATCGGCGTATTCAGCTGAAAAGCATTGACTTCACGAGTTCCCGACACAAAAGGCATCGCCGAAGAATTGACAAATTCTGCATACGAGTAAGCTCCCTTATAAAACTGTGCATAAGGCGTACGGGCAGTTCTCGTAATTCCCTTGAACTTGAATATATTATGTTCGCAGAGTTTATATGCCCAGTTGCCATTAATCCATTCCTTGATACGATATAGATAGTCTCCAAAGAAGACAGCCAAATCATATTGAGGAATCTTCTCCCATTCCTCAACTATCTTTTCTGTCTTAGCCTCATCTATACCAACCATCTCACGCAGATGGTATGCTTTAAGCAAGTCGTGAGGATACAAAGCCTTTCCTCTTGCATTCTGCGAATCAAAGAATTGGAAAGCCTCAGACAAATCATCAGTTATAACAACTATCAGTTCACATCGGTCTTCTATAAACTGACGCAATTGCCTGATGTTTCTTTCCTGATCCTTCTTCTCTTCTCCCTCACCATTTGCACCGACTCTGCGTTTAAAGGCATTATAATTATTGGGAATATTACGACGACTATATTCATTGTTGAAAACCTGCTGACCTAGGAAATCAATCGTTACTATTTCCTTTGTTGCTTCATAAAGAGAATAAAGCAATAAAGAAAAGGTTATTGTTCGCTGCTGCCCATCCACGATATTGTAGCGTTCATTACCTTTCTCGTCCTTATCTTTATGTAGAATAAGCGTTCCCACACGATAGACCTCCTTATTCTCGTTTTTCGCTTCTGTAATATCATCAAGTAACTGGATTGCATTTCGTGCAGTCCACTTATATGGACGCTGATATTCAGGAACATTCAACCTTACATTCTCGATAGATCTACTATCTCCATTTCTTGTAATTGTATTATGAAGCAACAAATCACCTATAGTCGTGATTGATAATATCAAATTATCCATGTTATCTATGTTTTAAAATACAATTGCAAATGTAGCAAAATTCCAGCTATTCGCCAAACTTTTTCTTCAAAAAATCACGCTAATATCTGCAGAATAGCTTAAAATGAACGAATTATGACTTTCTCCCTCTATAGAAGTTATTGTTTGGCATTAGTTCCTACTTCTACGTTATACATAAGTTTGCTGTCAAACAACTCTTTCCGATGGCTAAGATACAATAATTATGTGGATAAACGAAAAACGCTTCAATTTTTTAGATTTATCTTCATTTAACTATTACATTATTAATCGACAAAGTTTCTTATACGTAATCATCTGTTGTGAAATGTTAAATATGAGCTACATAATACATTTTATCGCCAAATGTTTCTTGTTTGTGAAACAATATACTTATCTTTGCACAAAAATGAACATGTATGGCGCAAAATATCTTCCGGCTTGTCTTGACTGACGAAGCACAAAACTTTATTGAAAGTTTACCAGAAGCGGTATCTTACAAGATTTACTACAACATCAAGCGTGTTGCTGGTGGAGAACGTAACAAAGAACTTTTCAAGAAGTTGGAGAACTCGGAGATATGGGAATTTCGTACATTGTACAATAAAACTGCTTATCGTTTGTTTGCTTTTTGGGACAAAGACAAAGAAACTTTGGTAATTGCCACTCACGGCATTATCAAGAAAACCCAAAAGACGCCAAGCAAAGAAATTTCGAAAGCAGAAGCTATTAGAAAAGAATATTTTAAAAACAAATGATTATGGCACAGATGAATCTTACTCCATTGGACGATGTGCTTGACAAGCACTTTGGAAAAGTTGGCACTCCGAAACGTGACGCTTTTGAGAGTGACGTGGACGAAGCTTTACATGCTTACCGTTTGGGAAAAGCCATAAAAAAAGCTCGTATAGAACAGAACTTGACCCAAGAACAACTGGGTGAGCGTATAGGTGTGAAAAGAGCACAAATCTCTCGATTAGAAAAAGGTTACAGCATAACTATACCTACTATGAGAAGAGTATTCAAGGCTCTTGGTGTAGTAACTGCAACTGTTGATTTAGGTATTGCTGGAAAAGTGGCATTGTGGTAAATATTCACAAATAAAGTAATAAGCAATGGCGACAATAGATTTTGAAAACATAGATTCTAATAATACAGATAATAAGTATCTGGACCTTTGCAAAAAAGGAAGATATATAGAAGCTGTAAAAGTTTATAAAGATGATACTGGTTGCGGATTAGCTGAAGCAAAAGCTTATATTGACAATCTTCGTTCTGAGTATGGAATACAACCTCAATCATCAGGACAAGGTTGTATGGTTGCGATAAGTATCTTAATTATAGTATCATCTCTATTTTTTTTATAATATGGCACGACGATATAGAGACCCATGGGCTAAAAAATCCCAAAAGGGAATGAAATCATTGGGAACGATGGCTAAAGTTGGTGGTGCTTTGGGTTATGCTGCATATAACAGCATAAAGAGCACAAACGCTCAAACACGCCAATTAAACCAAGTTGCTAATACCAAAAATATATCTCCAAAAGGTTGTGGAATTATTGCGATTGGTTTTATATTGGGAGCAATAATTGGCATTTGTGCTGGAAGTTTTATGGTCTTTGGAATAATCTTTTTTTGTACGGCTTTCATTGTATCAATTGTGACTATTGCATCATCAGATGATGATACAGAAAAAACATCGTCTTCAACTGACGCAAAAGAAAAAGCCCAAATAAATTCCAATCCAAAATTTAAAGAGACTAAAGATGCTATTTTTAAAAGCATCATGTCAAAAGATTCCTATGAAACAATAAATTCCCAATTAAATGTGTTGCCTGTGAATTTGAGAAAAGAATGCTTCTTACGTGCATTGTTGTCTGCTTTGAATGAATATAATTTGATGTCAGAAATTCCAAATGAAACTGAAAAATATATTGATGATCTTACTGCAAAAATGAATCTTGCTGAAGATATCCTTGCAAGCAAGAGCCAATATATTGATTTTACGAAATCACTTATTGTTCAAGATATTTTGCATGGAATTACTCCACATAGAGCAACTTTGACACGAAACCCTATAAACTTTCAAAAGGATGAGATTTTGATTTGGCCTTTTGTCGGAGTTGTTTTATATGAAGAAGTTGTTAGACGTCAATCTGTTGGAGCATCAAGAGGTATCAGTGTCCGTGTAGCAAGTGGCATATACTATCGTGTCGGAGCATTTAAAGGAGAACCTTTAGTTACTTCAAGTCTTCAGCCAAAATATTCTGGCTCACTGATAATTACAAACAAAAATGTTTATTTTTATTCTGTTCAAAAATCATTTCGTTTACCTTATGGAAAAATATTATCTTTTGTTCCATTTGAAGATGGTATCGGCATACAGCCAGATAGAATGAATACAAAAACTATCTACATCAAAGGACTTGATGGTAGATTTGCATTTAATGTTGTGTCAAATATACAAAACATAAACAATCAATAAATCCAAGAAAAAGGGTGTGTCATAAATTAATGACACACCCTCTTTCTTTATCCTTTAATAGCCTGAGGTGTCCAGCTCTTCAGGAATCTGAGCACCTTTTCTTCGTTATATCCCTTACCTTCTTCCAGGAAACTGGAATCCTGGATATGGAGAACCTTTCCGGTTTCATCGAGCACCACAAAGACCGGGAATCCGAAACGCTGAGGATTGTTCAGTCGCTTCATCAGCTGCTCAGCCTTCTTCACCGCCGCATCACCGGCAGTTTTTCTGCGATTGTAGTTCACATGAATATATTCGAAATGATCATTCACCATCTTGTTGACCGCAGCATTCTTCTCTACAAAATCGGCAAACTTCAAGCACCATGGGCACCAGTTACCACCTACCTGACAGATAACAAACTTGCCATTCTTCTTGGCTTTAGCCAAAGCCTCATCAATCTGAGCCATCGGATCGATGCTTTCATTATACACCTTCTTGAGAGCAGTCTGCACCTGAGCAGGTTTCAAAGCTCCAGCCTGGTCGAGCGAATCCAGTTTCTTCATCATCTCCTCCGCCTTCACGGTAGAGAATGCAACCTTACCTTCCGGATTGATCAGATAAGAGGTTGGAATCCATGAGATGTGATAATCCTTGGAAATCTTTGTTTCCTTCCATTTCTTAAACTCACAGTATTGCAACCAGCTATACTGATTATCGCCCAGATATTTCTTCATCTTAGCCTCATCGGTATCAAAAGAAACACCCACTACCTGGATCTTGGTATTGTATTTGTCATAGATAGCCTTCACCATCGGCATGTCTCTTCTGCAGTCCGGACACCAGGAAGCCCAGAAATCGAGCACGGTCCAGACACCCGGAACCGTCTTTCCGTCTTTATCCTTCTGAGTCTTCTTATCTGAAAGCTGGAAGATTTTCTTACCCGTCTTACTGTCAGTAATCGTGAAGTCGGGAGCCTCGGTGCCTACAGGCAGCAAGTCAAGCGATGTCTGTGCTCTACCGACGACAGTCGTCATCAGGAGCAAAAAGAATAATAGTTTCTTCATACAATTTTTCTGTTTTATCTGTTACTTCAAATATATATACTTCAACCTACAAAATTACATCATTTTCCAGTATCAAGTCCATAAAGCAAGATTTTATTACAGAAAATTAACCATAAAAGACTAGAACTGATAATAAATGAACGGTTGCACACTCTCCTGAGAAACCTCAACTACCATCTGCAGACAGATGATGAAGAGCAGCAGTTTAGCCACCCAAGGCAGGAGGATGAACCGCGTCTGAAGACGGTGATACTGGCGCTCGGTAAAGAGATAGCTCAGCATGACACCGATGATGCAAAGCGTCCAGGCAGGACGGGCATGGAAGAAAGGCACCAGATAATCGATACTGAAATCATTTGCCACCTTATCATACATCTTCCCCAACACACCCAAATCCTTGGCACGGAAGAACGACCAAGCAAAGCATATATATAAATAGGTGATGAGCCAGCTGAGGGAATTGCCAGCCAGCGTACGGGGAATGCTTATGCCCAACTGACGGCTGAAGAACTTATGCACCACAAGTCCGAAACCATGAAGAGCACCCCAGATGACGAACATCCAGGAAGAGCCATGCCACAAACCTGCCACCAGCATGGTGAGGAAATTGTTGAAATACATGCGCACCTTTCCCTTCCTGTTTCCACCCAGCGGAATATACACATAATCGCGGAACCAGAAGGAAAGCGAGATGTGCCAGCGACGCCAAAATTCGGTAACCGAGAGTGAACGGTAAGGGAAATAGAAGTTGTCGGGCAGATAGAAGCCCAGGATGGCTGCCACACCGATACTCATATCGCTGTATCCCGAGAAATCGAGGAAAATCTGGACTGGATAGCCGAAGAGCGCTGCCAGATTCTCGAAACCCGAGAAGGTTTGCGGCGCATCAAACACCCAGTTATTGAACTGTGCAATATAATCGCTCAGCATATTCTTCTTGACCAGTCCCAGCATGATGAGGAAGAGTCCCGTCCACAACATTCTGCTGGAAGCCTGTTCGTTTCGTTTCAGTCTGGGTATCAGGTTGGCGGCACGGGTGATAGGACCCGCCATCAGCAGCGGAAAGAAGGTGAGATAGAAGCAATACTCCAGGAGCGTTACCTCCATGTCAAACTTGCGCTTATAGGTATCTACTGCATAGCTGATAGCCTGGAAGGTATAGAACGAGATACCTACAGGCAGAGCGATAGACTGCAGGGAGAAGTTGGTGCTGAACATCTCGTTGACTACATCGCCAATGATGAAATTGGTATATTTGAAATAGCACAGCAGAGCCAGGTCTACAAGCACCACGAAGGTGAGCAGCGCCTTGCGTGCCTTCCCCTCATGCAGTCTCATTTCCTGGGTTACGGCATAATTGATGCAAGCCGTAAGCGGCAGCATCCACATCACCATTCCGTTCACCTTATAGGCAAAGAAAAGGCTGAAGCAGATGACATACATCATCATGGCTGTGCGCGAATAGCTCTTGAGCAGGGTATAAATGGCAAGGAAGAAGATGAAGAGCAACGCAAACGGAATGCTGCCCATCATCAGCGGAGAATCTGCCTGATAAACAAACAGCCGCTCTATCCAATGCCACAAGGCACTTATTTCGAATGTTGAATAATTCATTTGTCTTTTCTGAAGATATTATTTATAGAACTCTTTCTTATATGGAGTCTTTATGGTTTACATGTTTTACCGCTGGAACCGTCTTGTCAGCAGCCGGAGCCGTTTTTCCTGCAGTTGCAGGTTCCTTGGTTGCAGCAGGACTTTCTGTGGTTTCAGGCACAGTTCCCTCAACAGGCATAGAAAGAGAATCCTTCTTCATAGCCGTGTTGTCTGCCCTATGTTTGGTTCCAGGAGGCAAGATGGTAATCTGTCTGTATCTGCGGTCACGCTTATCCGGCATTTCCAAACGGAACGGATGCACACAATGGCCGCTATTCATCCATTCAACAATCTTATCCATCCACATGGCAGATGAAACCATAGTCGGATGCCGGCCGTCTTTCTGGCGTTCGAAGGTAAGTTTGTAGCTAGGATAATAGCCTCGTGGGCCCATCACCTCACGGAGGAGTTTGTTATATCCATTATCCTCACACCAGTTTGGCGGACCGATCCATATCGTCGGAATATTACCAATCTTGCTCAAGATGGCACGGATGCGTTTTTCACATCCCTTCATATCAGACGTATACAGTTCGTTGCTGCCCAGACATACAAAGACATGGGTAGGTTTGATACGTTGGATATAATGCTGCAGGGTATCGGTAGCAGCCCAGTTTCTGGTGCCCGAACTCACCCAGGTAATACAGGTGAGCTTATGACCGTTCTTGTTGGCATAATCAGCCAGTCGCAGACCTAGATATTCCGACATCGAGTCGCCGAAGATCAGTACTCGCTGCGCCGCCGTATCCACGGGTTCCTTTATCATGCTGTCAGCCTTTTCCTCTTCAGCAAGCTCTGCCTCGCTTTTACCGGTGAGCGCATCCATTCCAATCTGTTTCAGCGGAATGTTTTCAGCCACTTGCTCTGGAATAAAGGCATAAGCCAGCAGTCCTCCAATGGCTATTGCCAGCAGGGCTATCATTTTCCAGGTTTCTTTCATTTTATATCTTTAATGAGTTTTGGTTATTCTTTTTCTTATACATTCGCCCGACATTACAGCTGAAAGGGAGTGAGCACATTGAGCAACTTTCCGAAATCGGCCTTCGAGATGCGCCTTCCTCTCAAGCTGCGCACCTGCGGATAGTCTTCGAAATAGTTCTCCATCGTAGTATACCACTGATGAGAAACCACTTCCCTGACCGTCTTCAGTTGATTTTCGATGCGACGGGCAAAACTCGGATTCACTCTCGAGAGATAATGTCTTCCATCATTCATTTCGATGGCAAGCATCAGATAGATTTGCGGTCCCTTCTTCTCTTTCCTGCTTTTTACGGTTTCGCTTACCTTCCAACCCTTGGTGGATGTCGATACTCTGATATCCCAGCCATACTGGCTGTTGAGCTTATCCATCAGACCCTTGAACACAACCCCATGAGCCGAGGTATCTTTCAGTCCCGTATAGCCGATGATGTAATGTATCATCTCGTGGAGCAAGACACTCTTTGCCTGCTTGTCGGTCATATCATAATAAGTAGACATGGAGAGTTTGAAATCGTAGAGTTTGGTGCGTCCCCATCTGGAGGCCCGCTTATAGGCAAGTTGCCCCAACCGAGTCTTGGCATGAGTAAGTCCGAGTTCAGGAACAGGCAGCTTTCCCCCGAAATATTCGTGGTCGAACCGCCTGAACCACTCCTCCATCCATTCTATTGTAACAATCATGTATGTATATTTATTCAATAATTATTCAGTTCTGTATATCAGATACTACAAAACGTTTGCAAAGATACAACTTTTTCTTTGTTTCTTTCAATATTTATCGAAAAATGCGTAACTTTGCACGCAAATTTACAACAAAAATGAACAAGACAGCACAGCATATCATAGATATTAAGAATGTGTCGAAAAGATTTGGCGAGAAAACAGCCCTCAACAACATCAATCTCTATGTGAGAAAGGGCGAATTTATGACCATTCTGGGTCCTTCGGGATGCGGAAAAACGACATTATTGAGACTTTTGGCAGGGTTTGAAACCGCCAGCGAAGGCATCATCACCATCGCCGGCAACGATATTACTAACCTTCCTCCTTACAAGCGAAATGTAAACACGGTATTCCAGAAATACGCTCTGTTCCCTCATCTCAACGTTTACGACAATATCGCCTTCGGTTTGAAGCTCAAGAACACACCGAAGGAAGAGATTTTGCCAAAGGTGAAACGTGCCCTGAAGATGGTAAACATGAGTGATTATGAATATCGTGATGTCAACTCGCTTTCGGGCGGTCAGCAGCAGCGTATCGCCATCGCCCGTGCCATTGTCAACGAACCGGAAGTTCTTCTCCTGGACGAACCGCTTGCAGCACTCGACCTCAAGATGCGTAAAGACATGCAGCTGGAGCTGAAGCAGATGCACGAACGCCTGGGCATTACCTTCGTATACGTTACCCACGACCAGGAAGAGGCCCTCACCCTGAGCAATACCATCGTGGTGATGAGCGAGGGAGAGATACAGCAGATAGGTACACCTACCGATATCTACAACGAACCAGCCAATGCTTTTGTTGCTGACTTTATCGGCGAGAGCAATATTCTCTGCGGAACGATGGTCCACGACTGTCTGGTGAATGTGGCAGGTACCGAACTGCCTTGTGTAGACAAGGGCTTCGGCTGCAACCAGGAAGTGGATGTCGTGATACGTCCAGAGGATATCGAAGTTTCCACCGATACCGCCCACGCCCAGTTTGTGGGCAAGATAACCTCTTCCATCTTCAAGGGAGTACACTACGAGATGCTGGCAGAAACCGAGAAGGGCAACGAATTCCTTATCCAGAACTACAAGCATTTCGAAGTAGGCCAGACGATAGGAATGAGCGTGATACCCGACAATATTCACATCATGAAGAAGGAGCGCATCACCAATACCTTCGATGCAAAGGTAAACGGCGACGGAACAATAGAATTCCTGGGCTGCGAATACCAGATGGAGATTCCGGAAGAAATAAAGGACAAGATTCAGACCGATGAAAACGGAAACGAAACCATCCGGGTGAACGTACCTTTCAACAAGATAGAACTCTTCGACAACGAGAGCGAAGGAACCTTTACAGGCGACATCAGCTTCATTCTCTACAAGGGCGACCACTATCATCTCACCATCGATACCGACTGGGGCGAGAAGCTCTATGTAGATACACAGGATGTATGGGATTTAGGCGATCATGTGGCTATCACCATTCCTCAGGAGAATATTTCGTTTGAATAAAAATTATTAATTCCTAATTATCAATTATAAATTGAACATTATCAAGTTTATCTCTTCGCGACAAAGCTGGTCGATACCTTACGCCATCTTTGCAGCGATATTTGTGGTACTGCCATTGCTTCTCATCGTAGTGTTCGCATTTACCGATGAGAACGGAGCCCTGACGCTCTACAACTTCCAGAAGTTCCTGGCACACCCCGAAGCCATCAACACCTTTGTGTATTCGATAGGCATCGCCTTTCTCAACACCCTGCTCTGCATTCTGCTGGGCTATCCGGCCGCCTATATTCTGACACAAACCAGAATGAAGTATGCCAATACCATCGTCATGCTCTTCATTCTGCCGATGTGGGTAAACATCCTGGTGCGCACACTTGCCACCGTGGCTCTCTTCGATTTTGCCGACCTTCCGCTGGGTGAGGGCGCCCTCCTGTTCGGTATGGTCTACAACTTCATCCCATTCATGATTTACCCTATCTACAACACCCTGCAGAAGATGGACCGCAGCTATATCGAAGCAGCCGAAGACCTGGGAGCATCGCCTTGGCAGCAGTTCTTCAAGGTCATCCTGCCCCTCTCCATGCCGGGCGTAGCGAGTGGCATTCTGATGGTATTCATGCCAACCATCTCTACCTTCGCTATCTCCGAACTGCTGACGATGAACAACATCAAGCTCTTCGGTACCACCATCCAGGAGAACATCAACAATTCGATGTGGAACTACGGTGCAGCCCTCTCGCTCATCATGCTCTTCCTCATCGGCGCCTCTACCCTCATCGCAGGTGATGGCAGTAAACAGGAAGGAGGTATCAGATGATGCAGTCATTATTCAGTAAGGATATGATGAAGAAAGTATTCTGCCAAGGATATCTCTGGTTGCTCCTGCTGCTACTCTACTCCCCTATCTTCATCATCATTATCTTCTCGTTTACCGAAGCGAAGGTGATGGGCAACTGGACGGGTTTCTCGCTGCAGCTCTACAAGAATCTCTTTGCAGAAGGCACGCACCATTCGCTCACAGCGGCACTGGTCAATACCGTAACCATCGCCCTGATTACCGCAACCGTATCCACGCTCTTCGGAACCCTGACAGCCATCGGCATCTACAACCTGCGCAACCGCTATGCACGTAACGCCATACAGTTTGTCAACAACATTCCGATACTCAACGGCGACATCATCATCGGTATCTCGCTCTTCCTGCTCTTCATCACGCTGGGCATTCCGCAGGGCTATACTACCGTGGTACTCTCGCATATCACCTTCTGTCTGCCATACGTTATTCTGAGTGTGATGCCAAGACTGAAGCAGATGAATCCGAACCTCTATGAGGCGGCACTCGATCTGGGCGCCTCTCCGATGCAGGCACTTCGCAAGGTCATCATCCCAGAGATATTGCCGGGTATGATTTCCGGTTTCATGCTTGCCATCACGATGAGTATCGATGACTTCGCCGTCACCATCTTCACGATAGGTAACGAAGGTCTGGAAACCCTCTCCACATTCATCTATGCCGATGCCAGAAAGGGAGGACTGACCCCAGAACTTCGTCCGCTGAGTACCATCATCTTCGTACTGGTACTGGTGATGCTGATTATCATCAACAAACGTTCTGAGAAAAATAAGAAGAAATGAGAATGAAGAACAAGATATTATTAGGAGTCAGTGGAGTAAAAGGAGTTAAGACCATCGTCTTTCTCTTTCTTTGCCTGCTGATGATTCTGCCGCTCTCTTCCTGTTACAACAAAGAGAACCGTGAGGAGATTCTGAAGGTCTACAACTGGGCTGATTATATAGATGAAGACGTTCTTGCCAACTTCCCGAAATGGTATGAACAGCAGACCGGCAAGAAAATCCGAGTCATCTACCAGACCTTCGACATCAATGAGGTGATGCTTACCAAGATAGAGCGAGGTCATGAAGACTACGACGTGGTATGCCCGTCAGAATATATCATCGAGCGCATGCTCCGCAAAGACCTTCTCCTGCCTATCGACACAGCCTTCGGCAAGACGCCCAACTATATCAGCAACGTATCACCATACATTGTTGAGCAGATAGATGCCACCTCCAACAATGGGCGCATCGCCCACCATTATGCCGTGCCTTACATGTGGGGAACCTGTGGCATCCTATATAATAAGGTGCACGTACCTATAAATGATGCACAGACCTGGGGAACTTTATGGAACAGAAAATATCAGGGCAAACTCCTGATGAAGGATTCCTACCGCGACTCCTATGGCACCGCCCTCATCTGGGCACATCGCAAAGACCTGGAAGCAGGCAAGGTGACCATACCACAGCTGATGAACGACTATTCACCCGCTGCCGTAGCCACAGTAGAGAAAGAGTTGAAAGCTCTGAAGCCAAACATTGAAGGATGGGAAGCCGACTTCGGCAAGGAGACCATGACCAAAGGCAAAGCCTATCTCAATATGACCTGGAGCGGTGATGCCGTCTGGGCTATTGAAGAAGCCGGAAAAGTGGGTGTAGAACTGGGATATGAAGTACCGAAAGAAGGAAGCAATGTATGGTTCGACGGTTGGGTAATCCCTAAATATTCCCGCAATCCGAAGGCTGCCGCCTATTTCATCAACTACCTCTGTCAGGAAGACGTGGCACTCGCTAATATGGAGACTACAGGATATGTGAGCAGCGTGGCAGGCAAAAAGGTATTAGAAGCTATGAGCGATACTGAGGCGTATCCCCAACCTGTAAATCTGGCCTACTTCTTTGGCGAGGAAGGCAAGAATGCCCATCTCAACCCTATCATGTATCCAGACAGCAGCATAGTAGCCCGATGCGCCATGATTCATGATGCCGGCGATCATACTCCCGAGGTATTGGATATGTGGTCAAAGGTGAAGGGCGACAATCTGGGCGGCGGCATCGTTATCTTCCTGCTGGCCGTAGTCCTTGCCCTCACGGTATTCGTTGCCATCAAGAAATATGAGCATTACAAGCACAGAAGGCTGTCGAGGAAACACCGCAGAAGACATGTGGTAAAGGTAAAAGGGTAAAAAGGTAAAAAAGTAAAAGAGAGGGAAAAACCTATTTTATAGGGGAAAAAGAACATTTTTTGAAGGAAAAGAGAAAAAAGTGCCGAAAAAATTTGGTAATATCAAATAAAAGCATTACCTTTGCACTCGCTTTTGAGACATAAAGCTTTCGGGTAGTTACCAGAGTGGCCAAATGGGGCAGACTGTAAATCTGCTGGCTATGCCTTCGGTGGTTCGAATCCATCACTACCCACTTTTCCCAAAAAATAACTCAAAAATTTAAGAGTCCGACTTTCGAGAGAGAGCCGGACTTTTTTTATACAATCGGGTAGGAGGTAAACACTAATCGTAGGCGTTTGTCTCCTATTTTCGCATTTACCGACCTCTCACATCACCGTACATGCGGTTCCGCATACGGCGATGCCTATTGGGTGCTTGAAGAACTAAAAAGCTAAAACAGGAGGCAAAGACTCTCACTTTATCATTGCCTCCTGATTCTCTATTTATTATACCTTATAAACAAATTGTTCAAATCATCTTGGCTCATCAAATGCTTAATATCATTACGAACCAAAGAAGAAGCTGCATTGAGCGATTCCACTTTCTTACCAGTCGCTATATCCACAATGCGCATCATCTCATTACGCTTAATAGCAGAACAACGCTCTGAATATGCTGCCATTCCCTTCAATTTGGGAACAGAGTCTGCATAGCCAGTATAATGAGGTTCAAGCAATACAAACTCAAACTGCTCATCCACACGACGCACAACGATAAAATCAGGGAAATGCGGTCTTAATTCGTCGCCATTAAGATATTGAATACATAGAAAACCATCCTTATTAGGAACATTTCGCACCCAGCAAACGAAACCTTCTTTTTTCTGTTCCACATCAAGTACAGCTTGCTCCCACTCATTCAACTTAAATACAGCTTTCCCTTCTCCATCCACATATAAATGATCAGTAAATGCTGTTCCTTCAGGATGCTTGCTCGTAACCATCAAGTCTGGCAAGGTTAAATCGAATGGCAAAGTAGATACGTGAGCCTTTACAATCTTCTCATATTCACGCTTCACTTCCTCCCCAAAAGCCTCTAACTTTTGACGATACTTATCGTAATATTCATAGAATGCCTCCTTGCAATACTTATCCAGACGTTCCATACACGACTGATTATTGGCGTAGAGGATAAATTGCAAACGCAGTTCAGTATTGTCATACTCATCCAGGCGAGCCTTGCGATAAGCATTCAGCACGCCGTCTTTTCCAAAACGTGTTTCCACATTCTCGCTCCAAGTATCTATATCCGACTCTGAAAGAATGAGTTTGCCATCCTCGCCCTCTTTTGCGCTTTTGCCCAAGGCATCAAAAGCTAACACCACATCGTTCATGGTGCGGATTTTCTCCATCGTCTGCTGGTAAGTCCCAGCATCCTGCAAATCCTTGACGAAATCAGTTATCTGACCGACGATATCATTCTTCAGCTTATTGACAGCATCTCTGTACAATCGAGTGCGAACCAGCAAATGGCAAAGTTTGAAAAGAGCTTTTCGATAATCCGTAACGTCTTTTTGCGGTATCGCATAATTATCTATCTGAGCGGCATTGATAGCCTCGAACACTTCCTGTCGTGAAAGTCCACAAGGCAAGTTGCCCCTAAGTTTCAATTCCTGCTTAGGCGAAGGATTGGTTTCCACATGAGTAGGAATCGTACCTTCCAATTCTCGCTTCACCCGTTCTACGGTAACCGCATCAAAATTAGGAAGGAAAAGCTGTACTTCATTCAAAGTATCATCAGTCTCTATTCGTTTCTGCAAAGGAGTGCGCACCATTCTTCCTAGCAGTTGGGCGATGTTGGTGTAACCTGATGCCACCTTGAACGACATCATCGTCTCAGCCCTTGGACAATCCCAACCTGTGGAAAGATTATCCTTGAAGAAGATGACTTTTACGTCCTTGGACTCCGATATTCGTGAAGGGTCGAGATAACGCACTTCAAGCCCATTGACAGTTATGGATTCCTTGGTGTCGAAAGTATGTACCACTTCACCACTTCTCAATGAAATCCCGGTATGAGCCTCAATGATGCGCAAGCACTCGTCGAGGTTGGTCTCAGACAACTTATCATCCTTTTTGTTCTTTACCTGAACCACCAAGGCTGGTCTCACTTCTACATCCTCATGTTGACGATACGCCTCCCAATGCTGGCATTTACTTTTCCAGTCCTTTGCGGCTTCCGCCAGATAGGTCATCTCGGCGAAAGCCTCTCCTGTCTGAGGATGGTGTATTTTGATCTCATCCTTCAACAAGCCTGACGCACGCACCTCATCGGGAGTAACCTCCACCTTAGGCAACAGCGTAGAATCAGCAGATTTCACCAATTCATTGAATCGTTCCAAGGTGGCACTCATGCCGATTACCAATGGCATGGACGGCATATTGTCTGCCTCCGAACCAAGAACAAACTTCTGCATGATACTCATCTGCGTACCAATCTCATTGGGCTTGGCACCACGATGAGCCTCATCAATGATAACCACAAGTTTGTCACCATACTCCTCTATCGTGTTGCGCATAAAGTCCCAACCTGTATAGTTACGGCTATCGCTATACTTCACAAGATTGCTGTTTACCCCAAATTTCTGGGTATTCACATAATAAATGGTACCCAACTGAAGTTTGTCGGCCTTGAAGTTCTGCTCATCTATAGTCACAACTTGGCGATTTCTCAACTTGTCTGCCACTTTGTAGAGTTTGTCCTTACTCTGCTCGTTCAGTTCAGGTGCATCGCTTATCCATAGCACGATGGCATCATTCTGAGTCCCTTGATAGGTGTCTCCAGTATAGAGAGCCTCGATGAATGCAGACATGATGATGGTCTTGCCAGCACCCGTAGGGGCTGTAAAAGGTATGATGCTCTTCTCACCATCTTGCTTATAGCGACGCTGTGCCTTCACCTGTCGCTCTCGCAGACTGCCAAGTGCTTTATTCTGAAATTCAAATAAATCTACTAACATACGTGCCTTATTGTTTTCTTTCTATATTAATCTTAAAGTTGTCGAGATAGTCACGGTAAAGCTGATAAGTCTGCTTAACATTCAGACTTGCAGCCAACGTGCGATAATTCTCCTCACTATCTTCGATGATGTAAACGGTCTCCACCTCTGGCTTGTCCCGCAATGCCTCTTTCAGCTCGTCTATGGCAAACTCATCGTTCAAGACAGCCATCTTGTTCTCGGGAAATACCATAAACTCACCATCCACATGAGTAGGACACACACCATGGGCACCTGCTTTCATCCACAAGATAGGCAGCAGTTCGTTCAACTGGGCGCCAAGCGAAACCTTATCTTTATCAAGGAAAGTCAACTTATAGTAAGCCGCATTTGCAACAAAGCCTTCAGCCATCGGAATCGTAACAGGTACAGTCTTTATCTTTTCGGGCAACTCATCCAGTTCCTTCTTGGCTGCGGTGAATGCCTTATTATTAGAAGTAACCACGTAGATGGTATCAATACTCTCATGAATATCCTCCATAAACCCGTCTATCTTGGTAACGTCGAAGAGGATTGCATTATTAGCATCCTCTGGCACAAGATATGGGCATTCAGCCTTAACCGCATTTTGTGGCATTTTCTTGTCGCCAATCAAGCCAACGATTTGTTTCTTCAATTTTGTTCCCAAGGAATCATCACGAAGGTCAAGGCTAATTTGCTTGATACTTCTTTTTACCACCTTCTCTTCCGTATTGGAAGTAATGTAATCTCCCTGGATTGGGTTTCCATTCACATCCACACCAAGAATGGAGCATTTTGTACGAGGCCAGTTCACATAGCGAGCGATGCCAAACTTCTCCCATTCCTCATCACCCTTGTGCAAACCTTTGGCTCGGAATGCCTTTTCCTCCTCGGCACTCACCTCATTGTTGGTCACCATGATGCAACGGCGATGTCCGCCATCCTCCTTATTCAAGAGATTAACAGCATGAAGGGTTGTACCACTGCCCGAGAAGAAATCGAGGATGAGAGCGTTTGGGTTGTTGGCAACGAAGAAACGGATGACGTCATGAACGGCATAGAGGGATTTCGGGAATGAAAAACGATTACCGATAAATTTAGACAAAAGTTGTGTCCCTTTATAACTAGCATCATGATTTGCAATATTCCATTGTGTTCCAGGAATAAAAGACCTAGAATAATTGGAATTATCAACAAGAACTGTTCCACTTACAGCATCCCTACCAATAACCTCAACTTCCTTGTTCTCAATTTTCAAAATACTACCTCTCTTTAGAAAAGTAACAGAAATACCCGTATCTGATATTTTCCCCCATTTTATATAGCCTTTTTCTAAACGTGATAAAAATTCATCTCTACCTAATTGCCAATTACCTTCTGCTCCATTCGGTCTTATTGGCCATAAATATAAATGATTTTTTTTCTTTTCTATTACAGAAAACGGATGTTCCACCAAAGGCAATGCTTCACCCGCATCTAAGATTTGAGAGGCATTTTCGTTGAAAATGATAGGATAAAACAAATTTTGTCTATCTGTTCGCAAGCTATTAGTTCCAGTTCTTCTAAGTTGATTCCAAACAATACCTTGAGCACCTTGACTTTTTTTCTTTCCTAACTCCCATTCTTCAGATAAAGGTAATTTTTGAACAGCACTATTTCCAAGTTGTACTATATAAATAAACTCGTTTGTTCGATAAAAGGAATTGTTTCTAGCCACTCCACTTTGTGCAATCACACTACTCACCATCTGAATATTCGCCTCAGGAAACATTTCCTCCAACAAGCATCCAAGATGCAAATACTCTTTCTCATCAATAGTTACAATCAGTACCGAGTTCTTCGGGTTCAGCAACTTCTTGGCAAGCAATAGGCGACTTTCCATCATAGCCAACCATTTACTATGACGGTAACTATCATTTCCATCCACATAATTATTGTTGTATTTCCAATCGGTAGCACCACTATTGTAAGGAGGGTCTATATAGATACAATCCACCTGTTGCGGATAAAGATAAGCCAAGAGCTGGAGAGCATGAAAATTGTCTGCCTCTATCAACGTGTGCCAAAGGTCGCTATCTGGAGCATTTTGAACAGAGTCCACATATTTGAGGCAAGGGTAAATTGGCTCACCATTCTTTGCCACACAAATGAGGTCTTGGCAAGAAACTTGCAGTTCCTCACCTGTTATAGAATGGTGGCAAGTAGCCTTTCCACGGCACACACTCATCACCTCCCAAAGAATATCCTCTGTGAGCCTTTTGTCATCATCCACCTTGCGAATCACCTTGCATCCACGGCTGATAGGATAGTCATAGAGCAAAGTCATCTCTGGCACATGATTCTCAAACACAAGTCCAAACTTTTTATGCTTGGTCAGCTCTTTCACCTCCTTTGTCACATGAAGGCGAAGTTCCGGATCTTGTATTCGAGCAATTAAATCATTAATCGCTGCCATCTTATAGTTATTTTAAGTCGCATCCAACTATCAAGACGGCTTGCTGCAAGGAGAGAGCATCATGGATGGAAAAAAGAAAAAGGTGCGGACCCCTTTCCTTTCGCGTTCACGGGAAGCCTGAGAATGAAAACCCGCCACTCATGTAGGAACGGATGTCCACACCGTATAGGTATGAACATCAACAATACACATGAGTGTACGAGCAAACTTCCTCTAAAACAGAGGCTTCACTGCAAACAGCATTCCGATTACTCCTTCTGCGGAAAAGAAATCAGTTTCTCAGGCTTTTTCTTTGTGAACGCGAAATAATAGTCAATGCTTTGTTTTTACTAAAATGTCTTGAAAATGGCTTTCGCCAAATCCAAGTGCAAAGATACAAATATTATTTGAAAATCAACAATATTTTATGGAAAAGAATTTATAAAGAGACAAATAATGCGTTTTTCCCGTTATCTTATCAAAGGAGTTCATTCGCCCAAATCCACCAAACAACAAACTTGGCACTATAACTATAACAAAAACGACCCGCCGATTTAAGCTTCATCGAGAGGCTTGGCGGGTTCTTGTTTCTGGCTGCAAATTTACAACATAAAATCTGAATCTCCAAACATTTTGGAGAAATAATTGCATTAATTCTGAAAATAATTTTTCCAAAACAAAAGTGCAATAATCTACAAATCAGCGACTTAACTTTATTTAACTATAAGAAAGTTTACCATTTCTTGCTACATTTGTATTATTTTCGTAACTTTGTACTTGTCAAGGAGTAATAAGCCCCGAACACCCCTATATGTGCGAGATTGTTACTGCCGAAAGAAGTATAATATTTAAAAAGTAATTACATGCAGTACACAACCGTACTCGATGCCTCTGACAAAAGTTTTGAGAGCATCATTCAAAATGCAATGGCCTTTGAAGACAGCAAAATACTTGCTGCCATTCTAAGTCGTGACTACGAGGAAAACGATGTCTATCTTTTCTGTACCGACCTCAAAATTAGCACCGCAAGATTGGAGAAAGAATACTTGGCGCTCAAAGAATTTTCCAAGGTTTTCAATAAATTCTACGCCACAAACTACAACCAGTGTTTCAATACAGCCCTTACTTTGAGTCGTAAACTGAGAAGCACTATTTCTAGCACCAAGAAAATATTCAGAAAAATGTGCCCTGTAGTCAGAAAAAACACAGCTTATACCAAGGAACAAAACATCAAACTATCTGTATTCGACCATTCATTTTTGACAGGACTTCCCTATAGCGAGGATATGTTTGGGTTAGAAAATTACCCTGAATGTGTAAAAGATCTTTGCTTGTCAGCAAGAAACTTTTTCCTCAAATTGACGGGCATCATGTTGCTTTGTCGTGAAATCATCCAAAAAGAAAGATATATTAGAACTCATCCTGACTTATGCAACAAGATTTACCAAGAAAACTATCAAGAAGTCGCAAAAAAATCGCACGACACGATTAACGCCTTCAAAAGTTTAGGAACAACGCTCCCCATAGATGCTATGTCTAAAAGAATACATGGCCCTAAATCTCTACAACAGGCTATCTGCGATTGCTTCCATGTATTCAATCCGAGCCAATTCCAGTTATTTGTCATTTTCGACACGATTGAGAAAGGGAAGAAAGCTGGACTCACTTGTGAAGAGTCTATCCTATGGCCTAACAACCATGACCTTGCAAAACAAGTAAGACTAGTAATAGAACACTTCGATGAACTCGACATAGAAGGGAGATATAATAAGAAACTAAATAAACATCACATCAAGGCGAAAGTTATTGTCATGCTGATGGAATGGGCTGGTATCATCGGAAGCGGCAAAGAAGCTAAATTTATCAAGTATTTCCAAAACACATATCATGGTAAATACCTGGTTCCAGCAGGCAACTCAGGTTCCAATGGCAGCAAAAATAAGTTTACAGAAGAAGAATACGCTCAGTTTGTAGAAAAAATCAAACCCATTATCAATAGTAAAAAAGAGAAGGCTGTTGCGATTCCGATTCATGTCACTGCATAAAATTATCTAGATATTTTGTCTTTATCGCTTCAAGATATGGATTGTTCGAGTAACGAGCAATCCATTATTTTTTTACACATTACCACTACCTTCATCCCAATCTCTCATTATCTGTATCCAAATTACTATTTATCTGTATAATTCACCTACTTCACCATACACATCTCCAGAACCTATCCATTTATCGGACTTTCTAAAATACAGATATTTCCTTATCTCTTAGACAGATAGCCTAACTTACGAGACATAACGTAATTTGAGCAAATACAGTCGCGTATTTTTATTTTGAATACTTTTGCATTACTTTTGCACCCAGAAACCTTTATGGGATGCATACCATATTCTTTATGAGCACTGCGTAACAGAAGTCTCACGCCGTGTTGGTTTCATGCAGATGATGCCTAGGGTGACTTCGGGAAAAACACATCTGCCAAAACATTATGGAGAAGAAATATCTCTCGATGCAGCCTTTGCAAAGTTTGCAAGGTTTGCAAAACGTGCAAAGTGTGCAGTCCACGCAAGCCGTGCAAGCTCCTACCCTCACCCCACTCGAACAGTGGCACGACAACTATGAGGTGATGGAGATGTTTCACATCAGTCAGCGTACCTTGCAGACGCTCCGCTCCAACGGCAAGCTGCCCTTCGCCAAGATGGGCGGAAGATGCTACTACAAGGAAAGCGACCTGCAACGACTCATGGAGGAATCCTACAGAGACAGCAGAGTGAAGCCTATGCCAAAAGACAAGGTTATGCCAAAGGTCGAGCAACCAGCAAAGGAAGGAGGCACACCATGCCAATGACCATTGACCAACTCCACGAGCATCGGATGCAATATTACCGACATCCCATCTCTAACGTGTTGAGCCACAACCGTGTGAGCATCTATCATCTTTGGACTTACATCACCAACCCTCTGCTCTACAAGCAAGCCACGGACACGCTCCGTGGCATTGCCGACGAGAAAGAGCGCAAGGCTTTCAAGGCAAAGGAGTTTGACTACATCCTAGCAAGCGGCACCTTCAGCAGTCGCAACGACCAAGGTCTCATCCAGCACTCCAGTCTGCTCTGCATCGACATCGACCACATCGGTTACGAACAGGTGGAAGACCTCAAGCAGCAATTCATACACGATGAGGTGATGAAGGAAAACTTCGAACTGGAACTGGCCTTCCGCAGTCCTTCGGGTGATGGACTGAAGCTCATCGTAGCAATAGACTTGCAAGAGGCTGACCATGCCACTTGGTTTCTTGCTCTGCAAAACTACATTCGATTGAACTATGGAGTGGACATTGACCCTGCTTGCAAAAACGTGAGCCGAGCCTGTTTCCTACCCTACGACCGACATTGTTACGTGAACCCACTCGTATGCCCTTTTTAAGTGAAGAAACAGCGTTCGGTGGCCGAAGGGAAAGCCAATTCAAATGCCTTTCAAATGGCATCATAACGTTATTAAAAACATCAAAAAAATAAGGAGATTACATTTATGACAATAAATAAATCATTCAGCCCAAAGCAATGGGCTAACATCAATACTGCGGAACAAATCCGCACAGTGACCAATCGTATCGTGGAGATGGGTATCGACATCACCGCAGGCTATAACCGTTGGCGCAACATCGCCTTTGGTATCTCGCTCGAAATGGGCGAGGAAGGCAGAAGCTTCTTCCACGACATCAGTCGATTCTATGCCGATTACAACCACAAGGAATGCGACAAACTCTATGACGACTGTATCAAGCGACTCAATTCTAACAGCAACCATTCTGGCATCAGCATTGCTTCTTTCTTCGGTTATGCCAAGGAAGCAGGGGTTAACATTACTATGGGAGTTGCTAACAGCACAAAAAACGCAATCTCTACAAACATTGCAAATGATGCAAACCTTGCAAACTCTGCAAATGATGCAAACACAGAAGAACCCATCCCTCTGCCAACCTTCAGCGACAAAGTAGCCACCAACTTGCCCCCAATCTTCAAGGACATCACAACCCTGGGCAAGACACCTACCGAGAAAGACATGCTCTTGCTTGCCTCCATCACCATTCTGAGCGGAGCCTTTCCAGAGGTCTTCGCCATCTATGATGACATGCGAGTATATTCTAACCTCTTCACCTTCATCGTGGCAAACGCTGCCAGCGGCAAAGGACGAACCTCTGCTTGCCTCAAGCTGGTGAGTCTTATAGAGCAAGAAATACGTGAGGCCAATAAACAGGAGGTGGACGATTACCAACAGCAACTCGCCGACCTGCGTGCCTTGGGCAACAAGAAGTCCGTTGCCATGCCTATGCCCAAGGAACCGCCTTATCGCTCAATGTTGATACCAGCCAACTGTTCCTCTACCGCTATCTACCAAGCCCTCCACGACAACCACGACCAAGGGATCACCTTCGAGACTGAGGCTGATTCGCTCGCCAACACCCTCAAGAGCGACTATGGCAATTTCTCCGATGGTCTGCGCAAGGGTTTCCATCATGAGGACATCACCTATCGACGTCGCAAGGAGAACGAGCACGTGGAGATTCACAACCCTAAATGGACGGTCTATCTCACAGGTACACCAGGACAGGTGAACAACCTCATCCCTTCACCAGAGAACGGACTTTTCTCCCGCTTTCTCTTCATGAAGGTGGATATTCCTGCCAAATGGCACAACGTGTTCAGCAAGGCTAAGCGCACCATCGACGAGGAAATGGAAGCCATCGGCAAGCGTGTGTTCCGCATCCATCAGCATTTGGTTGCTAGCAAGAGCATGAAGCCAAAGACTGGTCAGTCCTACTCGAATGACATCCTGTTTGAACTGACTGATGCACAAGGTGAGCAATTCAACAAATACTTCGAGAGCCTAGTGGAGGAATACAAGAACATGTTGGGCAGAGACTTTGTGGCAAGCATCTACCGACTGGGACTGAGCACCTTCCGCATCGCCATGGTTTTGAGTATCGCGAGATTAGAGGAAACGCTTTCCGAAAGTTCCACAACCTCCATCTCTGAGAATGCAACAACCTCCATTATTTGCCGAGACGAAGACTTGGACAATGCCATAACCATCGCCGACACACTGATGCAGCACGCCGCAAAAATCTTTGCCACGCTTATGCCAAACAAGGAGGAAGACGGAACATTGGGAATCAAACTAAGCCCTAAGAGCGAAAGACTCTTCGAGAACCTTCCCGACAAGTTCAATCGCCAAACGGTTCTTTCTATCGGAAAAAAGCTTGGCATTCCTCAGCGCACAGCCGAGAAATATGTAGGCGAATATGTCAACAAGCACGGTCTATGCAAACGAACAGGAAACGGCGAATATGAGAAGGTTAAGCAACAAAACGCAGACGAGCGCAGCCTCCTACCGATGCTTGGAAAGTGCTGAAAAAAGTAGTATCTTTGCAATGTGGTTAGGAAACGAGGGCTACGGACCATGATTTAGCTCAACGGCGACAAGACTTGCTCCGTACCCTCTCCGTACCAGCTCCGTACCAAGTCTATACATGCTCCGAGAAACTTAGTTTTGAGGGGATAAAGATAGAATTTAGTGTTTAACAATTTAATATTAAAGAAAGGAACAAGATTATGGGAAAAATTAAACAAGGTATCCTTGGTGGATTCAATGGAACCGTAGGAACAGTAGTTGGTGGTAGTTGGAAGGGCATGGCTTACATGCGTGGCAAGGCCCAGAGTATCAAGAACCCTCGTACCGAGAAACAGATGTCACAGCGCATCAAGTTTGGTATGGCACAGAAGTTTGTCAAGGTGATGACAGCCTATTTGAAAGTGGGTTTCCGCAACTACACCCAGCACCAGACAGCCACCAATGCGGCCATGAGCCACACCGTGCGCAACTGCATGGCAGGCAAGTATCCCGCCTTTGGTATCGACCCTAGCAAGGTATTGGTGAGTAGCGGCTCCTTGATGCCGGGCCGTTTCTGCACGGTGAAAGTGGCAAGCAACGTGGCGACCTTTTCCTGGGAGGACAACTCTGACGAGAGCCACGCCAGCATCGACGATTTCGCCATGCCTCTCGTCTACAATTTCACAAAGGGCGAGGCAGTATTCACCACCGAAGATGCGAGTCGTATAGATTGTAAAACTGTGTTGAAACTCCCTGTCGATTGGTCTGACGACCTTCTCTCCTGCTACATCGCCTTTGCCTCTGTGCAAAACTCAAGCGTGAGCAACTCTGTGTATGTAGGCGACGTGAAGAGCGATGGCAGTGTGGAGCAAGGTGCCAACGGCATCCTCTACAACGACGGTGTCATCGATAAGAACAAGCCAAACGAGGGTTCTAACAAGGGTGACAATGGCGACAGCAGCACTACCACCCCAACAAATCCTAGCGAAGGAAGCGGTGACGAAGGTCTAGAGTAACCTCATTTCTAAACAAAGAGGGTGTGTCACAGACTTATGACACACCCTCTTTTTGTTATCTTCATCCTTCTACCTGCGTCTTTGGCCAGTTCACGAGATAGAGCATCTCTGTGGCTCGTGTAAATGCAGTATAGAGCCAATGGATATAATCGGGAGTAAGCATATCATCCGTCATATAGCCCTGGTCTACATAAACATGCGACCACTGTCCGCCCTGCGCTTTATGACAGGTAACGGCATAGGCAAACTTCACTTGCAGAGCATTGAAATATGGGTCTTGCCGGATTGCCTTCATACGGTCTGCCTTCAGTGGTATGTCCTGATAATCTTCCTCTATCTTATGGAAAAGCTGCTCTTGCTGATCATGGGTCAAAGCAGGAGCCTCACTCGTCAAGGTATCCAGCAATACCGTAGCCTCCAGTTCATAATTATCATAATCGGGGAATTTCAACAGAAGGGTGGCAAAATGAAAACCATAGAGGTCGATGCGACGGCTCACCTTCATCACCTTCGCCCTATCTCCATTCGCCAGAAAAGCAGGAAGTTCGTTACTTTGAACTTTTCGTTCTTCACTTTCCTTTATCTTCTTTCTTTCTTCCTCCATCCAATAATAATTGTTCTTCACAATCATCAGCATGTCGCCACTCTCCAGTTCCTCTTCCCTATCAAGCACCATGTTGCGGATGCCCTGGTTGAAGATGTTGGCGCGCTTGTTGCTACGAGTCACAACAATGGTATCGTCAAGTCCTACATGATGATAGCTGTCGCCAAGTGCCTCGATGAGTTCTGCGCCCGGCATTTCCCTGATATCCGAGAAACCGGAGAAACGGATTTTAGGCAGTTGGGTAATGTCATCGTGGGTAATCATCTGGCGGATACGGGTAGCATTAAAGAGGATGCCTGACTGCTGACTCTGGCGGACTACCTCGTTCAAATCGCACTCATAAACCGACAGTCCATATCCCTGGAGCATCGCAGCAGAAAGGGCTGGTGATTCTTCCTCACCAACAGGAGGCAACTGTGCCTTATCGCCAATCAGCAAAAGTCGGTCGTTACGTCCCTGATACACAAAATGAATCAGATCATCTAGCAGACAACCGCTGCCAAAGGTGGTTCCGCCCAATCCCAGATTGGCAATCATCGAAGCCTCATCCACCATGAAAAGCGTATCAGTATAGAGATTATCATTGAGATTGAACTGGCCATCCACTCCGGCAAACGCCTTTTCGCGATAGATGCGGCGATGAATGGTATAGGCAGGCATCCCGCTGTTCAGAGAGAAGACCTTAGCCGCTCTACCCGTAGGAGCAAGGAGCATCACCTTCTGGCGAACGGCACGGAGCGTACGGACGATAGCACCCGAAAGCGATGTCTTACCGGTACCCGCACTACCCCGGAGAATCATCACAGCATGAGGATTACTATCCGTCATAAACTGCACGAAAACATCGAGCGCTTGAGCCTGTTCTGGGGTTGGCGGAAAGCCAAATTGCTGTAATATCTGATATTTTAACTCTTCAATGTTCATATTTCGAAAACTTTTAGTATCTTTGCAGAAAATTTACTGCACCTATTTGCTGTGCAAAAGTAATAATACTTTTTGAAATGAGAAAAAGAATAAAGAATAATTATATTTTGGGAGCATGCGTCATCATCATGATGCTACTCTGTATTCTGAGTGTGAGCCAGCCCATCCGCTTCCAGAAAGCCATGGCTAGCAGAGAAGCAGAGGTGAAGGAGAAACTGATGCAGATACGTCAGGCTGAAGAGAAATACAAGGCGAAACACGGCGTATATACAGGCGATTTTCCGACACTGGTAAAAGGCAAGTTCTTACAGGAAGATGCCCAATACATTCCCTATGCCGATGGTAAGAAGTTTACACTTGCTGCCACGGTTATCGTAGGAAAAAGCGGTAAGCAGATTCCGGTGATGGAATGTGGGGCCGGTTATGAAACCTTCCTCGACGGACTCGATGAAGGTTCCATCCAGCAGAAGATAGAGGAGGCCAACTATGCCGGCAACTATCCCGGACTCAAGATAGGCGATTTAACGACAGATAATAACAACGCAGGTAATTGGTAACAGATATGCAAATAAAAGGTAACAACATTCAGCAAGCACGCCTCACCATCCGCGTGAGCAGAAACACCCTCAGTTTTTCGGTAGTTGACCGTGAAGCTGAGCATCAGCTCATCTATGAACCTTATACAGTAAAGAGTGGTGTTTCGATGGCAGCCAACTTGCGTCAGGCTTTCAAGGAGAGTACTCTCCTGCAGCGGGGATACCAGAAGGTACGCGTATATCTCGATTCGCCTATCCTGCTGGTTCCTATCGAAGAATTTCATGAAGAGGATATCGATGTGCTCTATCAGCATGCCTTCAACAGTCATAACAGCGATGCCATTCTCTACAGAGTGCAGCCGGAACTGAATGCGGTAGCGGTATTCCCTATCAACAAGGATTTGAAGATGGTGGTAGAAGACAACTTCAAGGATGTCCGCTTCACACCTATCATGCAACCGATGTGGCACTATCTGCATCATCGCAGTTTCACCGGCATTCACCGCAAGCTCTATGTTTATTTCCACGACAAGAAACTGGACGTTTTCGGTTTCGAGAAGAACCGTTTCAAATTCTTCAACTCGTTCAATGCCGAGCATGCCAAGGATGCCCTCTATTTCATTCTCTATGTATGGAAGCAGTTAGGATTCAACCAGATGCAGGATGAGTTGCATGTAGCAGGCAATGTTCCTGATAAGGATTGGTTCCTCTACAACACGAAACTCTACATCAAGAAGACCTTCATTCTGAATCCTTCCGCCGAATTCAACCGTGCGCCCATCACAGAGATTAAAGGTCTGCCATTCGATTTGATGGCGCTGTACCTAAGTAAGTAAGACAAGAGTTGATAGTTAAAAGTTGATAGTTAAGAATTCAACAGAATAGCTTATCATAAAATTCAATGTTCAACATTCAAAGTTCAAAGTAAATATGAGAATCATAACAGGACAATATAAGGGACGCCATTTCGACATTCCACGTTCGTTTAAGGCGCGTCCGACAACAGATTTTGCAAAGGAGAACATCTTTAATGTGCTGCAGGGATATATTGATTTCGAAGATACCTCTGCCCTCGACCTTTTTGCCGGTACGGGCAGCATTTCGCTCGAACTGGTATCACGAGGCTGCAGCCGGGTAATCAGCGTAGAGGCCGACCGCGACCATGCCAACTTCATACGCCAATGTTTCCAGAAGTTGGGCGAAGACAAGGATATTCTGATTCGTGGTGATGTATTCCGTTTTCTGAAGACCTGCAAGCAGAAGTTTGACTTTATCTTTGCCGATCCTCCATACGCCCTGAAGGAGTTGCCGCAGATTCCAGACCTCGTTCTGAATGGCGACTATCTCAACGAAGGAGGCATCTTCGTCTTTGAGCATGGCAAAGACTATGATTTCTCCGAGCATCCACGATTTCTGGAGCACAGAAGTTACGGAAGCGTAAACTTCTCAATATTCAGATAGAAAAAATCCCCGTTTGCACCAGACAAGATGCAAACGGGGATTTATTCGTTACAACAGCGGCGAGAGTAATCTTACCGTACTCTCGAAAAGACGCTGCAGGAACGGACGTTTTACGAAATAAGATACATCATCTACCAAGATACTCTCCGCCTCATCCCGCAGATAGACAGCCTTCACGCGCTGTGCCATCCCCTCATCAAAAAAGAACGCATTCGCTTCGAAATTATTCTCAAAACTTCGGAAATCGATATTCGTACTGCCTATCGTACAGAGATTATCATCACTCACCAGCAATTTACTATGATTAAAGCCTGCCGTATAGAGATAAACCTTTACGCCAGCCTCTATCGCCTCCATCACATACGAACGCGATGCCCACTCTACCAGTTTGGCATCAGCATGACGGGGCAACATCAGACGGATATCCACACCCGCCAGAGCTGCTGTTCGCATGGCAAACAATACTGGTTCAGTTGGCAGGAAATAAGGCGTTTCCATATACACATACTTCCGGGCCTGAAGCAGGATGCGGACATAGCCCTGCATGATATCAGGCCAAGGACTGATAGGACTGCCCGTAACTATCTGTACGAGACAATTGTTGTGGATATGCACACTGACCGGCGGATAATACTGACGATTGGTAACCAATGTACGATCTACGAAATACCAGTCTACCAGAAAGGCTCTCTGAATGGCGTAAACGCCACCGCCCTCAATACGGAGATGCGTATCGCGCCAAGCCTGTTTCTTATCACCCTTCACATAGCGCAGAGCTATATTCATGCCGCCGATAAAGCCCACTTTACCATCTATGACACAGAGTTTGCGGTGGTTACGATAGTTTACCTTACTCGTAAAAGCCGGAAAGCGGACTGGCATGAACGAATGTACATCAATGCCTGCATCACGCATACGTTCAAAGAATTCATCCTTCACCTTCCAGCAGCCTACATCATCATAAATCAGGCGCACCTCTACTCCCTGCTCCGCCTTATCGATCAAGGCATCAGCTATCAGATATCCCAAGGCATCGGCTTCGAAGATATAGGTATCGAGATGAATATGATGCTTTGCCTGTCCTATATTATATAATAAGGTAAGGAAGAAATCGTAGCCATCGGTATAAATATCCACCTGATTATCTTTAAAAGGCAGCGCCCAACTCTGGTTGGCAAAGAGATTCATCAGCGGTTTATTGCTGTCTGGCAGGTGAAGATTCTCCTGCTCTACGAACTCGAGCATGGAGCGCTTGGTGAGCTGGTCCATGCTGCGGTCGCTGATAAGCCGTTCCTTGCGGGTATTCTGTCCGAAGAAGAAATAGAAGATGATACCCACAAAGGGGATGAAGAAGAAGACCAATATCCATGCCATCGTCTTGGCGGGCTGACGATTGTCCATCAAGACGGTGATGATAGCCGGAACGGTTATCACGACATAAAGCAACAGATATATCCAGTGAAAATAAATCATATAGCATTTCTCCTTTTAAATCTCTAATACTTCTTTACAGAGTTTCTCCCCCACAGGACAGGAGTTCCAGTTAATTGAAGATATTGTTTGCCTGGCTCGCCAGAAGCGTGTTCATCTGCTTGAGTTTCATAAACTCCTGCAGCAGTTCACGATTGGTCGGATTCTTGGCAAACTCCTGCTGTACCTCAATAATACGCTGAGCAATATAATGAGTACGGAAGCTCAAGATGTCTTTAAAGACAAACTGACGGAGCTTATCGGCGCTCATCTTCATCTGCAGACTAGCCGTAGATACCTCCTGGTCACCTGTAGGCAAACCTGCCAACCTGCTGATTTCCGGATTCGGATGATTGGCAAAATAAGTTTCGGCGACAAAATCATCTTCTTTTTCGAGATGCTCCACAGCCTCCTGCATAATCTGATTATATAAATCATTATGAAACTTAAAGCCATCTCCACCCAAATCAAGACTGATATACTGGGCCACAGCTACCTCCACATCATTTCCGTCTACATCCTGTACCGTGATGAGCTGGTCGCCATGATGAATAATCAACTGTACCAGAAGTCCTTCTACTTCCAGAAGTTTATCCAGTGGGGTAACCGCTCTCATCACCGATTGCGCCTGCTGCGCTGCCGCTACAGGCGAATCTTTCAATCCCGCAGCACGTCGCTCTGCCTTTACCTGCTCACTCATACCGTTGCGCACAAAATTGTTCAAGGCATTCACGATAATTGCCTCGTTCACGCCCAAACGGTGAGAACAGTCGGTGATATAAGAAGCGCGCGTTATCTGATTCTTGATTTTCGAGATGCTCTCTACAATCGAATTGATAGCCTGGCTTCTCTTTACAGGGTCTGTCACACCGCGTAGCAGAATATCGGTCTTAAACTGTATGAAGTCGGTCTGATTCTCCTGAATATATCTTCTGAATTCCTCTGCCGAATGACTGCGGGCGAAACTGTCAGGGTCATTACCATCAGGGAGGAAGAGAACCTTTACGTTCATCTCTTCTTCAAGCAGCATATCGGTACCTCGCAGCGCAGCATGAATACCCGCATTATCGCCGTCATAGAGAAGAACGATGTTACTGGTAAAGCGGTGCAGCAATCTAATCTGATGCACGCTCAGCGCTGTACCCGAGTTAGCCACTACATTTTCGATGCCACACTGATGCATCGAGATAACATCGGTATATCCTTCCACCATAAAGACACAATCCTCCTTGGCTATCGCCTTCTTGGCCTGATAGAGTCCATAGAGTTCGCGCTCCTTATGATAGATAACGCTATCAGGCGAGTTGACATATTTCTGGCTGATGCCCTTGGTTCTGCTGTCGAGCACTCGTCCGCCAAAAGCTACCACCTTGCCGCTCACGCTGAACCAGGGGAAGATGGCTCTGCCCGAGAAACGGTCAAGAATCTTATCCTCACCCGACTTATTGCCGGCTTCGTCCTTATCCACCTTGAAGCAGAGTCCCGTATCAACCAGATATTTCGGATTATAGCCAGCCGCCTTAGCCGCCTCAGCAAGAGCAGTACGCTTAGGGAGCGCAAAACCCAACTGGAATTTTCTGATGATATCATCTCTGAAACCTCTTCCTCGGAAATAAGCCATACCGATAGCGATACCATCCACATCGTGCAGGAGAATATCCTGAAAATATTTCGCCGCCCAATCGTTGACGATAAACATGGATTCTCTTTCGCTCTCGCGCTGTTTTTCTTCATTGGTCAGTTCACGCTCCTGAATTTCTATTTTATATTTCTTGGCGAGCCAGCGAAGGGCATCGGGATAGGTCATCTGTTCCAGTTCCATCAGAAAGTTGATTGCATTGCCTCCCTTTCCACAGGTAAAGCAATGACAGATACCTCTTGTTGGAGATACAGAGAAAGATGGATTGGAATCGTTATGAAAAGGACACAAGCCGACATAATTGATGCCACGCTTCTTGAGCGTAACAAATTCAGATACCACCTCTTCTATCTTGGTGGCATCCATAATTTTTGCTATCGTCGGTCTGTCTATCATTATATATATTCTTTTTTCTGTTTTTACTATGCAAAATTACTATTTTTCTTTGAAAACACAAAGAGAAACGGACAGAAAAGTAAAAATGAAACATATTAAAAACTAAAGATTACATAAAATAAAGTATATCCGGATAGTTTTGGCTACCTTTGCAACCGGCAAAAACACATTGCTGACAATCGGATAAAATAACAACAAGATAAATAAACATGAAACTAAACAACATCAAGCAAACATTCCTGGCTGGCGCTGCCCTGCTCTCAACAATCAGCATGAGCGCAGCCGACAGATTTGTAGATTTCAAGCAAGGAGACTTGCTGCTGAATGCCAATAACCGGGTAGAAATCTACATGGACACCAACGACTGCAAAGGAGTGAGCTATGCTGCTCATGCCCTGCTGAAAGATATCAAAAGTGTGAGTGGAGCCACAGCCACCCTCACCTCGGATGCCGGTTTTCAGAAAAAAGCCGACACAGCCCGACCAGCTATCCTCGTAGGCACCATCGGCCATTCAGCAGCCATCGACCAACTGGTAAAACAGAAGCGCATCAACGGAAATCTACTGAAGGGCAAACGTGAAAAGTTTATCATCACGCTCATAGATGGTCAGCTCGTCATCGCAGGCAGCGACCGACGAGGCACCATCTACGGCATCTACGAACTCTCGCAGCAGATGGGCGTATCGCCTTGGTATGACTGGGCAGACGTACCTGTAGAGCATCACGATTCCATTTTCGTAAACAAAGGAATCTACACAGATGGCGAACCAGCCGTACGTTATCGCGGCATCTTCCTCAACGACGAGGCACCTTGCCTAACGTCATGGGTAAAGAACACCTACGGCACCGGATATGGCGACCACCGTTTCTATCAGCGCGTTTTCGAACTGGTATTGCGACTGAGAGGTAACATGATGTGGCCTGCCATGTGGGGCTGGGCTTTCTACGCAGATGACCCGGAGAACGAGAAGACGGCAGATGAGATGGGCGTAGTGATGAGTACTTCCCATCATGAGCCGATGGCCCGCAACCACCAGGAATACGCCCGCAACCGAAAGGGATGGGGACCATGGAACTATCAGAAAAACAAGGCTAACCTGCAGAAGTTCTTCCGTGAAGGCATTGAGCGAATGAAAGGAACCGAACAGATTGTAACCATCGGCATGCGTGGCGACGGCGATGAGGCGATGAGCGCAGAGGCTGATACAAAGCTGATGACCAACATCATCAACGACCAGCGTAAGATTATCGCTGACGTAACCGGCAGAAAGGCTAGCGAAACCCCACAGGTTTGGGCACTATATAAAGAGGTATTGGATTACTACGACAAGGGTATGAAGGTGCCTGATGACGTAACCCTCCTGCTCTGCGATGACAACTGGGGTAACGTGCGCCGTGTGCCGAATGCCAAGGAACGCAAGCACAAAGGCGGTTGGGGCTTATACTATCACGTAGATTACGTAGGTGCTCCAAGAAACTCAAAGATGCTCAACGTTACTCCTGTGCAGAATCCTTGGGAGCAGTTGACGCTTGCTTACGAGAATGGCATTGACCGTCTCTGGATCCTCAATGTGGGCGACCTCAAGCCGATGGAATATCCTATCAGCCAGTTTATGGACATGGCTTGGAATCCACGTAAATACGATGTAAACAACATCACTCGTCATACCCGCGACTGGTGCGCACAGCAGTTTGGTGAATCGCAAGCTGATGAAGCTGCCCGCATTCTTAACCTCATCTGCAAGTACAACGGCCGCTGCACCCCAGAGATGCTCGACAAGAACACCTACAGTCTGGAAAACGGTGAATGGCAGGAGGTGGTAAATCAGTATCTCCAGCTCGAAGCCGATGCGCTGCGCCAGTACAACAGTCTGCCGGCATCCTATCACGATGCCTATCGACAGATCATCCTCTTCCCTATCGAGATGATGAGCAATCTGCACCAGATGTACTTTGCCCAGGCACAGAACCACGTCCTCTACAAGCAGGGCAATCCGAAGGCGAATGTATGGGCTGATGAATGCGAGCGCCTCTTCAAGCGCGATTCCCTCATCTGCGACTATTACAATCATAAGATGGCTGGCGGCAAGTGGAACGGAATGATGACCCAGAAGCATATCGGCTATAAGAGTTGGAATGATGATTTCGAGAAAGATACCTGTCCGGAGCTCTTCCGGGTAACCTCCAAGGATGGAGTGATTATCAGCGAAAACAACGGCGTGGTAGAAATCGAAACTCCTTACTATAGCAGCAAGACGGATGCTGCCGAGGCAAAATGGACAGAGATTCCATTCATGGGCAAAAGCGTATCGGCAATGACTCTGATGCCATATACCAAGAGTGTAAAGGGAGCCAGCATCACTTACAAGTTTAAGATGCAAGTTAGCAAAACTTCGGATGGCAAGGCATTTAATGGCAAGCAGAAGGTTCGCATTCATGTGATTACCAAATCAACCTTGGATTATCTCAACAAGGGCGGCTTAACCTATGGTGTAAGTTTAGATGGCGCTTCTCCTGTAGAGGTTAACTTCAACAAAGATTTGAACGAGAAGCCGGAGAACATCTACAATATCTATTATCCAACGATAGCCACTCGCATCGTGGACAAGATGATAGAGCTAGAGCTGCCAACCTCATCCGATGGCATCCACACCCTCACCCTCACTCCTAACGACCCAGCCATCGTCTTCGAGAAAATCGTGATTGATGGAAGAGAAGGAAAAAAGAGAGTCAAGGTGATTTAAAGGTAGCATATAATAAAAGGTATAGGCACGCACCCACGAAAGGATGCGTGCCTATTTTTATAAAAAATGGTTAATTCATTTGGTAATCAGAAAGTTTTCTCGTATTTTTGCATGAATTATCAAGAGAAATCGCTTATGTGTAAATTTGAAAAAATAGAAGGTTGGCGTCTTTCCAATGGCAAGACCATCCGAGAGATCAAAAATGCCGTGCATGAGGAGGTAAATTTGGGGCGAATATATCTCATCATTAGCATTTTGCTTGCTTATATGGGAACTATTAGCATGCAAGCTCAATCATGCGAGGGGCGAGTGTACCTAAAGAATGGTATCCAGCAACTCTATGAAAGTAATGACCGAATAGACTTGCCACGCAAGAAAAAGGATGTTCAAGTTTATAGAAACTTCTTTTCTCGCCAATGCACTAGCGACGTGATACCTTTCGCCAACATTGATTCTGTAGTGGTGTGGAATGCTACCTCCAAGCAAAACGTACGCACACTTGTTCCTTTGGAAAATGTGGGATGGAGCTGGCTATATGTCAACCACCCACGATTGCAAGTCTATATTTATGCCTCCCAAGGTTATTCCGTGACGGACATGGGAGGAATGAAAGCTTGGCAAGGTAACACAGTAGCAGCACTGTTTCTCATTCCAAGCAAGACGGCTTGCGACTTCTATGTCAGACAGACTGATGGCAAGCTTATATGTCTGGGAGATACCTATAAGAAATGCGACAAATCCTTTATCCGAGAACTTTGCCACTGTGTAGGACTTTCGCAGGAATGGGAAAAGAAACTCATTGGACTAGGTGAACACAACCGAAGTTCTATGATACAACGAGTGATAGAAGTATTAGATGACAAACAATAAATAACAACTTAAAGGAAACATTATGAAAGCAATGAAGTTTTGGCTGCTCATGGCAGTAATGGTGGTAGCGATAGCTGCACACGCTCGCAAGAATGACGACCCAGAAATGCGTCATGTTCGTCTCACTATGATGGATGGCAAACAGATAGAGGGCTACATTCCTAAGAAGTACATGGGGTGGGCGTTAGAATATCAAGTAAGACTTGCCGAGAATCCAGATGGCAAAAAAGCCAAGAAGTACGATGCTGAGAAAGTAACCAAGATGGAATGGCTTGCACTCACAGAGGAACACCCTGAAGGCGAAGTGTGGGAACATTGCCAAACGATAGCACGTAATTCGATTAGGGCTGTAAAAGAGGATCGCCTTATGGAACTCCTTTACCGCGGCAAGAATGCATCTGTCTACCAAGTTCACGTATTTCTGCCTGGCAATGGCATAAACACAGGAAACTCTTGGGCTACTTGGTATGCACTGAAGCCTAATGGACAGGAAAGGGCATTTATTCTTTACAATGCAACGCTTGGCAAAATGGGAAGCCTGGATAGACAATTCAAGGATCAAAAGGAATATGAGGGACTGAAGAATTACATTCTTGAATGGTGGAACAAAGATAAGTCTTTAGCTAGGAAGCAACTGAATGATGGCGTAGCTATCTTTAGCCATATCTATGATGAATGGAAAGCAGCTTCCAGTAAACAATAATAGTTCCTGCGGAGGGCACTTTCGTGCCCTCCGCAGGAACTATTATAATGATCGGGATTAAGATTCTCCGACCAGCCAACACTACACACTACTTAACTACCTATATAAATGACTGATTATAAGCATATTCTGTTGATTGCGAAAGGAGAATGAAATTTTAATTGCTGTTTTTGAGAAGCTATTCCCGAAGGTGACTTTATGTCGAATCGGCTCAAAATACCATACCAGTTCCCTTTCGGGGTATGATGATCACTTTTTTTATAATATTTCACTTCTCTCTCAACATCCATTCCCACGTAGGAAGAACATGAACCTGCTTGCCATCTATCTCAAGTTCTTCCTTCTCCTCCATCGTAAGAATATATCCCTCAGCCAAGCCATAAGCATTCATGGCTTCCATCAGCCCCTCGATTTCTCGCTTGCGAGTTTTCTCGTCATTCATCACTATCGTTACTTGATAAGCCTTCATGATTCTCATGCCCTCTCTAACAACAAAGTCGCACTCCTTCTTATCTGCATGATAAAAAAACATCATATCCGCGGCGTTTCAACTCGATGAATACATTTTTTTAAGTAAACAACCAAATAAATCTTCATTTTTGTTCATTCAGAATGAGTAATTCTGAGCAAAAACACTCATTCTGAATGAGCGTTTCTTGAAAAGCGCCTTTTATTCACCTTCTACCTTGCATCCACTGAACCCCATTTCCTGCGCCTTCTCAGGTACGAAGGTGTAATAGATAGTCTCAGCCTCATCACATACCTCCCCTGCGAATTGCCAAGGGTGAGATGGATGGTAACAATGTTGTGACTTATATGATGCAAGGAAACAATTATAACGATGCAAGGAAGCAATTATAACGATGCAAGGAAGCAATTATAACGATTGCGTGACATTTGTCATGCGATTATACGACACTTATCATATGGTCGGATGACAAATGCCGTATAATCACATGACATATACCAATGTTTAAATAAACCTAATAGTTTACACCAAAAGATACAAGTTATCACATTATTATATATATTTGCATCATCTTTCATAGAAGACAAAGAATATAGAAAACAACGAACCATCAAACAACAAGAAATATGGAACTGAAATACGACATTTACATGCTCAACAATGCCCAAGGCACAGGAGAAAAGCGCCAATACGTTCGTATCGTGCAGCATGAACCGATGACCGAGAAGCAACTGCAAGAGAAAATCCAGAGCCGCTGCTCACTCACCAAGGGAGATGTGGCTGCGGTGTTGGCAGAGCTTCATGACCTTTTGGTGGAAGAATTCTCCATGGGACGCCGCTTTTATATCCCAGAGATAGGCTACTTCTCCATGTCGGCTAGCCTAGAGATGCCAGAGGAGAATCCAGACAAGAAGATTACGGGCAAGGAAGTACGCATCACCGGCATCAACTTCCGACCAGAAGGTAAGCTAATGGAGGAAGTACAGCGCAACGTCCATTTCGTCCGCTCCCGCTATTCCAACCAATCTACAAAATACTCCGAGGAAAAGATGTTAGAGAATATCAAGGAGTATCTTCAAAAGAATCGTTACATCACCACTCGCATCCTGCGCATCCTCTTTGGCTTGACTCCTTACATGGCACAGAAGTGGCTCACTCATTTCAGCGAGAAGGGTATCATGGTGAAGGAAGGAACTCCCCATGCGCCTATCTATTTTCTAAAGTAACAAAGGCAGCTTTCTCCATTGATTTCATCCAATCAATTGGACGGTTTTATGCTTATTTTATCCAATCAATTGGACAAAAAGAGAATCAACCTCTCTGATACTGACAATGGAATCATGAAATAAAAGGGGAAAGTGCCAAATCACTTTCCCTCTTTCTCCTCCATCCATTCTTCCAACACCTTGCAATATTCATCGTTTTGCTCGGCAAATGGCATGTGTCGGGCTCCTACGAAGAGATGCCACTTGGAATCTTGGATACCATCATAAAGTGTCTTTGCTACCAATGGAGTACAGAGGTCGTTGGTGCCACTCATCACCAAGCAAGGCACTTGGATTTCGCCCAGACAGTCGGTGTAATCATAATCACGGAGCGTACCAGTAGGAGTGTATTCATTTGGTCCCCAACCATGGAGATAAGCCTCAGCACCAGCACGCTTCTTCCGGCGAAGACACTCTGGACTATCCTCCGTCACCTCACCGGCACAATGCAGGAGCATGAAGTGTTCATTCGCCTTGGCATACGCCTCGCTCGAAAAGTCATCCTTCGCCTCAGCCTCAGCGATGGCACGCTGGTCTTCCTCCGACATAAACTTAATCATGCGATGTTGCTCACTTGCCCAAAGCTTGCTGCTCGAAAGAGTGCTGCTGAGGATGGCTGACTTCACGCCCTTTGCTTGCTTCTCTATCAGATAGATGATGGCGAGCATGCCACCCCACGACTGTCCCAAGAGATGAAAATGGTCGATGTGGAGATAGTCGATGAGCGCACAGAGTTCGTTGAGCCAAGTCTCAGGAGTCCAGAGTTCGGGATGTCCCTCCACAAATGAGTTGCCACAGCCCAACTGGTCGTACATGATGACAGCTCTACCTGATTCCGCTACCCTATCCAATAGCTCGAAATAGTTGTGGGTACTGCCTGGTCCACCATGCAAGAGGATGATAGGGCTCTTGCCCTCCTCTGTTTTACCTACGATACGATAATATGTTTGATAGCCCATGAAGGGCATATATCCTTCCTTGATTTCCATTGTCTTCAAATGTTTTTATTGTTACCTAAACTGTGTTATCTAATTTTGCTGCTCCTATACCTTATTATATAGTCTTCATTATTCTTCATATTCGGTGGAGTTTTGAAAAGACATGTATATCACATTTATCATGTGCATATATTATGATGTGCAAAATTATAAAAAATATGGCAATTAAACAAATATATCTTGCTTATTTTATCAAAAGAACTTAAATAATTTGGCTGTTTCTAGCTAATGCAATATCTTTGCATTCTAAATAATAATGAAACCAAATAAAAATAGAATATATGTTTAGTGGAATCGTAGAAGAAATGGCTACCGTAGTAGCTATCAAGCATGATAAGGAGAACATCGACTTCACATTGAGATGCTCTTTTGTTGATGAACTCGGCATCGACCAGAGCGTGGCGCATAACGGCGTCTGCCTCACTGTGGTGGAAATCAAGGACGGTACTTATACCGTTACTGCCATGAAAGAAACCCTGGAATGCAGCAACCTCGGTCTGCTCAAGGTGGGCGACAAGGTAAACGTGGAACGTTCGATGGTGATGAACGGCCGTCTGGATGGTCATATCGTACAGGGACACGTGGACGAGACTGCCAAATGTATCGCAATGAAAGACGCTGATGGCTCTACTTATTTTACTTTCGAATATGAGCTCAATAAGGAAATGGCAAGAAAAGGCTATTTCACGGTCGACAAGGGCAGCGTTACCGTTAACGGCGTTTCGCTCACCGTCTGTGATCCTACAGACAACACATTTACCGTTGCCATCATTCCTTATACCAGAGAGAATACCAACTTCTGCGACATCGAAGTGGAAACGGTAGTGAATATCGAATTCGACATTCTGGGCAAATATATCGCTCGACTCAAGAGCTTTGAATAAGCCAGCAAAGTTAAGTACGGACGTTCTAAAAAACATGCACATTTCTTGCGTTTTGCGCACAAAGCAAGACTAAATGGGCATTTTTTTAATAAAATATTTGCGTAAGCCATAAAAAAGTGTTACTTTTGCCCCCGTGTTTTGTCCCAAATTGAACATTGGACAGTAACTTATTAGACGATAGCAAGTCTGACAATCGCACTAGACGACGTACAACTTGAGTACTGAGCACTAACAAACTTAGGAAATTATAACAATAACCATTTTTAAAAATATGAGTTTAAAAATCGTAGTACTTGCCAAGCAAGTACCTGACACAAGAAATGTGGGTAAGGATGCGATGACCGCCGAAGGCACAGTAAATCGCGCTGCCCTTCCTGCAATCTTCAATCCTGAAGATTTGAACGCATTGGAGCAGGCTCTCCGATTGAAAGAGCAGAATCCAGGTTCTACAGTTGGTATTTTGACTATGGGTCCTCCACGTGCTGGCGAAATCATCCGCCAGGGTCTTTATCGTGGTGCTGATACGGGTTGGTTGCTTACCGACCGTCTCTTTGCCGGTGCTGATACATTGGCTACTTCCTATGCCCTTGCTACTGGTATCCAGAAGATTGGTGACGTTGACATCGTGATCGGTGGTCGCCAGGCTATCGATGGTGATACAGCTCAGGTAGGTCCGCAGGTGGCTCAGAAGTTGGGATTGAACCAGGTAACCTACGCAGAGGAAATCCTCAAGGTAGAGGATGGCAAGGCTACTATACGCCGCCTCATTGATGGTGGTGTGGAGACTGTTGAGGCTCCATTGCCATTGGTTATCACCGTAAACGGAAGTGCTGCTCCATGTCGCCCATGCAACGTGAAGCTCGTAATGAAATATAAATACGCTACCTGCCCTATGGAGCGCAAGGGTGATGAGCCTTGGGCCAACCTCTATGAAGAGCGCCCTTACCTCACTCTGAACCAGTGGAGTGTTGCCGATGTTGACGGCGACCCTGCACAGTGCGGTTTGAGCGGTTCACCTACCAAGGTGAAGGCCGTGAAGAACATCGTGTTCCAGGCTAAGGAAAGCAAGACCTTGACCAGCAGCGATGAAGACATCGACGGACTGATGAAGGAATTGTTGAACGAAAGTATTATCGGATAATTTTGAAAAGACAATGAACAACGTATTTGTATATTGCGAGGTAGAAGGCACAACCGTTGCCGAAGTATCTCAGGAATTGCTCACCAAGGGTCGTAAGCTCGCTAACCAGCAGGGCGTGGAGCTCCATGCCATCGTGGCTGGTACCGGCATCAAGGGTCAGGTAGAGGATCAGATTCTCCCTTATGGTGTAGATAAATTATTTGTTTTCGATGCTGAGGGTTTGTTCCCATATACTTCAGCTCCTCATACAGACATTCTCGTCAACCTCTTCAAGGAGGAGAAGCCTCAGATTGCATTGATGGGTGCTACCGTTATCGGTCGCGACCTCGGTCCTCGTGTTTCTTCTTCATTGACCAGCGGTCTTACCGCCGACTGTACAGAACTTGAAATCGGTGATTACGACGATAAGAAGAGCGGCAAGCACTATGAGGGTCTGCTCTATCAGATTCGTCCTGCCTTCGGTGGTAACATCGTGGCTACTATCGTAAACCCAGACCACCGTCCACAGATGGCTACAGTCCGCTCTGGCGTGATGCAGAAGAGCATCTACGAGGGTGAGTGCAAGAAGGAAGTAGTTTACCCTGAGGTAAGCAAGTATGTTCCTGCTGAAGACTTCGTAGTAAAGGTACTCGACCACCACGTAGAGGCTGCCAAGCACAACCTGAAGGGTTCTGCCATCGTCGTAGCCGGCGGTTATGGCGTAGGAAGCAAGGAAGGCTTCGACCAGCTCTTCGAATTGGCTCATCTCCTCCATGGTGAGGTAGGTGCTTCCCGTGCTGCAGTAGATGCAGGTTGGGTAGATCACGACCGTCAGATTGGTCAGACTGGTGTTACCGTTCATCCTAAGGTATATATCGCTTGCGGAATCTCTGGTCAGATTCAGCACATCGCAGGTATGCAGGATTCAGGCATCATCATCTCTGTAAACAACGATCCTGATGCTCCAATCAACAAGATTGCCGACTACGTTATCAACGGCAATGTTGAGGATGTGGTTCCTAAGCTCATCAAGTACTACAAGCAGAATTCTAAGTAATCTGCATTACACATTATTAAAATAAGAAAAGCAAAATGGCTAATTATTATACAGACCATCCTGAGATAGAGTTCCACTTGAATCATCCGCTTATGAAGCGTGTTGTGGACCTGAAGGAAAGAAATTATGTAGAAAAAGACCAGTTTGAAGATGCTCCAGTAAACTACGAGGATGCCATCGAGAACTACAAGCGATTGCTGGATATTACCGGCGATGTAGCTGCTAACATCATCGAACCAAACTCTGAGGATGTTGACCTCGAAGGTCCACACCTGGAGAACGGCCGCATGATTTATGCCAGCAAGACATTCGAGAACCTCGATGCTACCCGCAAGGCTGGCCTCTGGGGCTTGTCAATGCCTCGTCGTTACGGCGGCTTGAACCTGCCTAATGCCATCTTCTCTATGGCTTCAGAGATTATTGCTGCTGCCGATGCCGGTTTCCAGAACATCTGGTCGCTCCAGAGCTGTATCGATACACTCTATGAGTTCGGTTCTGAGGAGCAGCGCCAGAAGTACATCCCTCGCATCTGCGCAGGCGAGACCATGAGTATGGACTTGACTGAGCCTGATGCAGGTTCTGACTTGCAGCGCGTAATGCTGAAGGCTACACAGGATGAGGACGGCACATGGCGTCTGAATGGTGTGAAGCGTTTCATCACCAATGGTGACTCAGACATCCACCTGGTTCTGGCTCGTTCTGAAGAAGGCACCAAGGATGGTCGTGGTCTTTCTATGTTCATCTACGACAAGCGTGATGGTGGCGTAACCGTTCGTCACATCGAGCACAAGTTGGGTATTCATGGTTCTCCTACCTGCGAGTTGGTTTACAAGAATGCCAAGGCTGAGCTTTGCGGTAACACCCGTCTCGGATTGATTAAGTACGTGATGGCTCTGATGAACGGTGCCCGTCTGGGTATCGCTGCTCAGAGTGTGGGTGTTGAGCAGGAGGCTTACAACGAGGGTCTGGCTTATGCCAAGGAGCGTGCTCAGTTTGGTGAGAAGATCATCAACTTCCCAGCCGTTTATGACATGCTTTCAAGAATGAAGGCTAAGTTGGATGCAGGCCGTTCACTCCTCTACTGCTGCGCTCGCTACGTAGATATCTACAAGGCTTTGGAAGACATCGCCCGCGACACTAAGCTCACTCCAGAGGAGCGTCAGGAGATGAAGAAATACACCCGCTTGGCTGATGCATTTACTCCATTGGCTAAGGGTATGAACTCAGAGTATGCCAACCAGAATGCATACGATGCCATCAGCATCCACGGTGGTTCTGGTTTCATCATGGAGTACAAGTGCCAGCGTTTGTTCCGTGATGCCCGCATCTTCTCTATCTACGAGGGAACCACCCAGCTTCAGGTAGTTGCAGCCATCCGCTACATCACCAACGGTACTTATCTCAGCATCATCAAGGAGATGTTGGAGAACGAGGTATCAGATGACTTGAAGCCATTGAAGGAGCGTGTAGCTAAGCTCGTAGATCTTTACGAGGCAGCCATCAACAAGGTGAAGGAGGCAAACGATCAGGCAGTTCACGACTTCCTGGCTCGCCGTCTCTACAACATGACTGGCGACATCGTAATGTCTCTCCTCATCCTCGACGATGCTACCAAGGCACCAGAGATGTTTGCCAAGAGTGCCAACGTATATGTTCGCATGGCAGAGGAGGAAGTTCTCGGCCATTCAGCATACATCCAGAACTTCAAGGCAGAAGACTTGGAGAGCTTCAAGGCGTAAGACATTTATAAGAATAAGATAATTTAAAAAGTCCGTGGACATTCATTTGCTCACGGACTTTTTCATTTTATTTTTCTTCTTTGTATTACTTCGAGTCATTGTTGTGTCTGCCACAATTTTTTGCTGCGGATGTCTTGCCGTAAACTTATTCGCTTCATGGTTCGACCTAAAAGTTGGTACATAGTCGTACAACTAAAGAGGGTTGCCACTAGGCTCAGCAGTCGGAATCTTCTAGAAACAGGCTTCGTATACTTAATATATTAGTTCATTGAATCTGATTAAACGCCTTTCGTTACTTACACAGTCGTCTCGGTGCGTTTGTTCAGTCATATTAGGCTTTAGCTGTAAATAATAATCTCTTTTTATAATCACAGCCATTCCCGAAAAGTGAAACAAATAACCAAAATCGGAAATAGGGATTTTCCCTTCTACTTTAGGGAATTCTTCTCTTTTTATTTCAAAAGAAAGCTGTACTTTTGCAACCATAAAACAATATAATAACTTATAAAAACAGTATCGCTTATGAAAAGAAATGAAGTAATGGCGCTCATCGCCACAACCATATTGATGTTTGCCGTATGCCTCTCGGCTTCGGCTAAAGGAAAAAGAAACGTAGAGCAAGGAATGACCAAGCAGGAAGTAATAGCCATTCTTGGAGAACCTAAACTCACCAGTTTCGACATGTTTGGGGACAAATGGGAATATGCCAAATATAATTATCTGTCTGGAGATTCCAAGTACATCACGGTCTTCTTCGACAGAAACGGAAAGGTTGTGCAGTACGATACAAAAATCATAGAACTAAACAGCCAAACATCGAATGTACAGCAGCCACAACACCCTACCCCACCCATCTACGATGGAAAATGTGATCCAGATGGCAGAATAGATTACGGCTATTGTCTCGATGATGCTTCCTTCTCCAAACTATATAATAAGGTGAAGAAGGCAAGCTTTGATGACAACAAGTTCGATCTGATAGAAGTAGCTAGCCTCGGCTGTTACTATTCTTGTGCCCAAGCCGTCAGCATGATGAATATATTCACTTTTGGTGACAGCAAGATGAAAGCCCTCAGACTGATGGCTCCTCATATCATAGATTTGCAGAATGCCATTATCATCTATCAGCAATTCAGTTTTGAAAGCGAAAAGCAAAAGGTAGGAGAAATATTAAGAAGCAGCAGATAATTATCTGGTATCTTTAAAAAATGATATCATCTATGATATAAAGAGACTTTTTATGTTAAATTATACATATTGTTTAGCCGATTTAACAAAATAGTTGTATTTTTGCAAAATCAATTAAACAATATTGAGTTATGATACAAAAAGAAGTAATCAGAGAAATACTCTTGGAGAACAGAAAAGAAGTAGAAATATTATAGCATCTACAGGTGCAAAATAAATGAATACAAAGATATTATCAAAAGACAAAGACCCGATGGGTGCCGCTATCCTTGATTATCAGAAATCGGGAAGAGCAGAAAGATTACGTGTACTCTCTTCTATGTTCGAAGAGGACGAAATGCCGGTGAAACATCTCTTCAGAAAAGTTGAGGAGATGCCGATGCTGGAGCAGAAGGCCTTGCAACTCACAAAAGGACGTGTACTGGATATCGGAGCCGGCAGCGGCTGCCATACGCTCGCCTTGCAGGAGAAGGGATTGGAAGTGAAGGCGATAGATATTTCGCCCTTGAGTTGCGAAACGATGAAGTTGAGAGGAGTGATGGATGCGGAATGCATCAATCTTTTCGATGAACATCTGGAAACAGGGTTCGATACCATCCTCCTCCTGATGAACGGAACGGGCATTGCCGGAAAAATAGGAAACCTCCCTACCCTCTTCAACCGTCTCAAGGTTTTGCTCAACAAGGGCGGACAGATTCTTATCGATTCCTCCGACCTCAAATATATCTACGAGAATGAAGACGGAAGTTTCGACATCAATCTGAATGGAGCCTACTATGGAGAAGTGGATTATCAGATGATTTACAAAGACATTAAGGGAGACTGTTTCGACTGGCTCTACGTAGATTTCCCATTGCTCAAATCCATCGCCGAAACCTGCGGTCTGCATGGCGAACTCGTGGCAGAAGGCGAACATTACGACTATCTGGCTAGGATTTTCTAAGCATATAAAGATAAAAGGAGTTAAGATGATGGTCTTAACTCCTTTTTATCTTTTCTTTCTATTTAATCGTCGAAATCGTGACGTCCGAGAAATCATTCATATAATCCAGAATCTCCAGCGTATGGAACCCCCGTTTGGCTTTTATTTCAATGCTCGCCTCCACAAATTCTTCCTTAGAAAATCTCCGTTCTTTCAGTTCGTAAGAATGAACTTCCATGCCTTTCTGTTTGATTTTACTGATGAATTCCTTCACGCTGTCCCTTGATGGAGCAGAGAAATTCAGTTCGATGGTAGAGGTTCCCAACTGCGGTATCAGATAATTCAGCACCTCCAGTCCCATCAACACCATCATCGTAGTAATAGCTGCAGCCACATACATACCCGTTCCGCAAGCCAATCCGATAGCTGCCGTCACCCACAAGCCAGCAGCAGTAGTCAAGCCCCTGACCACATTCTTCTGGAAGATGATGGTACCGGCGCCCAGGAATCCGATACCCGAAACCACTTGGGCAGCAACGCGCGAGGAATCCTTCAGATCAAAGCCAAATCCATACTGGGAAACAACACAGAAAAGCGCACTACCCAGGGCTACCAGGAAGTGAGTGCGGAACCCCGCCTCCTTGGCACGGTATTCTCTTTCGATGCCTATCGCTCCTCCTAAAATGAGAGCTAGAGACAGGCGAACAGTCAGGTCTATATAGGTTGCATCCATAAATATCCTTTCTTTTTAAAAGATGAAAGAAGCATCACAAAATGCCTCTATTTGATGTTATCAATGCAAATATACAACTTTTCTTTGAAAGAAAGGCGAGAATTTCAAAAAAATAATGTATCTTTGCAACTGTTAGTGCCTATTTCGGCAATTTATTCACAAATACACATTTATTTATATACATGGCAACAGTTGACGACAAGAAGATCATCTTCTCAATGGTGGGCGTATCTAAGATTATCCCACAAAACCAGAAACAGATTCTGAAGAACATCTACCTATCGTTCTTCTACGGAGCAAAAATCGGTATCATCGGTTTGAACGGTGCCGGTAAATCTACGTTGATGAAAATCATCGCAGGACTTGAGCAACCTACCCAAGGTGAGGTGGTTTGGAGTCCAGGCTACTCTGTGGGCTACTTGCCTCAGGATCCTCCGCTCGACGAGAACAAGACCGTGAAGGAAAACGTGATGGAGGGTGTGCAGAAAATCTATGATGCACTCGCAGAATACGAGGACATCAACAACAAGTTCGGTCTCGAAGAATATTACGGAGACCCTGATAAGATGGACAAGCTGATGCAGCGTCAGGCTGAGGTGCAGGACATCATTGATGCTACCGATGCCTGGAACATCGACTCCAAGCTGGAGCGTGCGATGGCTGCCCTGCATTGTCCTCCTGGCGATTGGCCTGTTACCAATCTCTCGGGTGGTGAGCGCCGCCGTGTGGCTCTCTGCCGCCTGCTCTTGCAGAAGCCGGATGTACTCCTGCTCGATGAGCCTACCAACCACCTGGATGCTGAGAGCATCGACTGGCTGGAGCAGCACCTGCAGCAGTATGAGGGTACCGTAATCGCCGTAACCCACGACCGCTACTTCCTCGACGACGTGAGCGAGTGGATTCTGGAGTTGGACCGTGGCGAGGGTATTCCGTGGAAGGGCAACTACTCTTCATGGCTCGACCAGAAGACCAAGCGAATGATTCAGGAGGAGAAGACTGCCTCTAAGCGCCGCAAGACATTGGAGCGTGAGTTGGAATGGGTTCGCATGGCACCTAAGGCCCGTCAGGCTAAGGGTAAGGCTCGTCTGAACTCTTACGAGCAGATGCTCAACCAGGAGCAGAAGGAACGCGAGGAGAAGCTGGAAATCTTCATCCCTAACGGTCCTCGTCTGGGTAACAAGGTTATCGAGGCTCAGCATGTAAAGAAGGCGTTCGGCGAAAAGGTTCTCTTCAACGACCTCAACTTCATGCTTCCTCCTAACGGCATCGTAGGTGTGATTGGTCCTAACGGAGCCGGCAAGACTACCCTCTTCCGCCTCATCATGGGATTGGATCAGGCTGATGGCGGTACATTCGAGGTGGGTGAGACCGTGAAGCTGGCTTATGTTGACCAGCAGCACAAGGACATCGACCCACAGAAGACCGTTTACGAGGTGATTTCCCAGGGCAACGAAACCTTGCGTCTGGGTGGCAGAGATGTGAATGCACGTGCTTACATCAGCCGTTTCAACTTCTCGGGCACCGACCAGAGCAAGCTCTGCAGTGTTCTCTCGGGTGGTGAGCGCAACCGTCTGCAGTTGGCTTTGGCATTGAAGCAGGAAGGCAACGTATTGCTCCTCGATGAGCCAACCAACGATATCGACGTGAACACGCTGCGTGCCTTGGAGGAAGGATTGGAGGCATTTGCCGGTTGTGCGGTGGTTATCAGCCACGACCGCTGGTTCCTCGACCGTATCTGTACCCACATTCTTGCCTTCGAGGGCAATGGTGAGGTCTTCTTCTTCGAGGGCAGCTATTCTGAGTATGAAATCAACAAGGCGCGTCGCCTTGGCGATACAGAAATCAAGAAGGGTCGCTACCGCAAGTTGATGGAGGAATAAAGATTCGAAAAAGATAAAGAAGAACTCGGTTCTGAAACAATAAAAAACAAAAGAAAAGGTGTGTCTTTGCCTTAAGACACACCTTTTTTGTTTCTATGCAGCTGTTTTCAAAAGCTTTACCAGATGCAATCAGGACGTTCAGAAAACTGCGTCGCGACGTATCTGGCAGTACGTCGCGACATAATGATTATTACGTCGGGACGTATCAGATGCTACGTCGGGACGTAATTTCTTCTATGTCGTCAGTTAAATTGCAAAAAAAAATGAAAAAGCCTAGCATTGAACCGAGAAAAAGGATATTTGCTCAATGCTCTCTTAGTTTTCACCCCAAAATCCCTCTAAAGCACCTATATTTCGCTGGTTTTTATGGCAATAGATGGCAGATAGAACCGAAGAACAGAGAATTGCCATACCCATAATGCATTCGTAATCAAAGAGATAACCTATCTATATGGCAATATGGCAATTCTTTGACGCAAAAATAAAAAGAAAAGGTGTGTCTTTGCCTTAAGACACACCTTTTTTGTTTCTATACAGCCGTTTTCATAAGAAACTATCGCTATATCAGATTTACTTATAGATTTCTACGTCATCTACAGCTATATAAGCAGGCGCATTATAACCATACTGCCCCTTCATATCTTCTGAAGCCTCATAGTTTACCTTCAAGCAGCTAATCTCGCCAAGAGAAGAGAGATCAACATACTGCCAGCTCTTCAAAGAGTTTGTACCATCCTGAACTGTGTACTTAACTGTACCTGTAGATGTAGTACCATCAGCCTTGAAGCCTTCGAACACGACAGAGATTTGGGTAGAACTTTTAGCCTTTGCACAGAAGCCATTGCCATTAGCCATCACATTGAGGAAGTAAGTACCATTGGTAATCCAAAGACCTTTCATGGTGTGAGCCTTACCATCCTTAAAGTCAAGAACAGGAGAACCATAAATCATCAAGAAATTGCTGCCAGAGTGAGCTGCAAGATCTGCAGGAATAGAAAGCTGTGTATTAGATGTACCTTCCGCAATGGTACTGTGATAGTTAGAAACAGCAGCACCACCATTCCAATAAGCCCATGAGCCATAGCCATTATTTATCTTTGAATGCAAAGAAGTTGTAGCATCAGTCCACTCATACACACCATTATCCTCTGTAAAGCCGTTACCACTCTCTCCATAGAGCATCTTTCCACCATACTGAGGATTATCTATCAATGCATTCCAGTTACTACCCTCGAAAGTGATGGTCTCATACTTAGGAGTGTTGTCATCGTCGTCGTCACTACATGCTGTGAAGAAACTAGTGGCACACACAAGTGCCAACAAATAAAAATACTTTTTCATCATTGTTGTTTTGTTTATTACTAAAATTATCTTATTATTTATTAACTCTTTCTACTCTTGGCACTGATTGACTTTTGGAGATGCAGGTCCTCAGCCCCACTCACCTCTGTGGAAGTCTCACCTAGCCAACCACACATTTGATTCTGTGCGCTATACACTCTCACGAAGTCGATGTGGTCGAGCGCCACTAGCTTTCGATTCTTATCTACCGCCCAAGAGATATCGAAACTACATCCATCGATGTCGCTATTGCTCACATTGTCAACATATCCATACCGGAAGGCATCACAAACCCAATGGGTTCCATTGCCGCTGGTATCATGGCCATTACGCGGCAAAAGGGTACCCTCGAAGCGTAATGGACTTGACAACCACAAAGGGAAATATTCCTGGGCATGAAAAGTGTTGCGATTAACAACTCCACTCCTTCCCTGATTGTCTGTCCATGGAATATCTTGCATGGCATCCTTGGTATAGGTTATCTCATAGCCATATACCACCTTGCCCACACTGTCAACATCAGCACTGCCGGAAAGTTCATACCAAGGATCGTCGGGCAAACCATTGCCATTCACATCCTGCGATACCATCACGATGCCAGGCTCGCTATTGTCCTTGAAAGCATTGCCTTTGATGTAAAGGTCTTTTTCACCCTTCACATTCGCTATAGAATGATCGAAATGAAAGGTGATGTAACCACCATAGGCACCCAGACTCACCAAACCGCCCTTGTCTCCACCGATGGCTTCTGTACATTTTCTTGCCATCGCCTTAGCATCGTCACCCTCCTCATATTGAGGCATCGAATTGACGAATTGTCCTGGAGCCGGCACATACTCATCTACCGCCAAGATATACTTGCTATACTTCTCGGCTGGTTGGCTCGGATCCGACGATGACAACTGAGGTTTGCGATAAACAAATGCTGCCTCTGCCGGAATATCGCCCGTCCACACTCGCCAATCGAAGGTGCCATCCGCCTTGAAGTGAAACAACTCACCACTTGACACGTAATTCTTAGCATCCATCAGATAGAAATCTTTCTTCTGAGGATTGACGATGATGCCGTATGGCATCTCGATGGATTGTATCTCAGGAGCAATAGACAAGGAATGAGCAATTACCTTGTGTTGGCTGACATTCACGATGCCATACTCTATCGAATTCTTCTTTGAAGTCTCATTCCACTGCACACCTATATAATATAGTGAATCACCCACGATACACATGTTGGAGACCGGCACTTCCAGTTCACCTCCCTTTTCCATCTGCCCTGCAGCATTAGGCTTGAGCCAATACAATCGTGAAGGCACCTCCTTGTAGTCGCCTCGGGAACTCACCCATAGCTGTCCATACTTATCGGCACGACAGCGATGCAAGTTGATTGCCACATCAATCTTCCGCTCCTCCTTAAAGGTCTTGAGGTCGATGACGCTCACCGTACGATCGTAGTTGGGATTGCGATAACCGCCACTGTTGGCAACATACAGTTTACCATGCACAACAGCCAATTCATCGGGCTGATAGCCCACCATCACCTTGTCCACTACCTTCATGGTCAGCGTGTCCACCTTATAAACAGCTCCCACTTCGGCATCCTGACGCATATTCACAGGAGCCACATAGGCACTCACATAGGCAAATCCCCCATCAAAGGCAAGGTATCGACAGTTGGGGATGTCTATCTTCGCTACTTTTTTGCAAGTATAGGCATCTGCCACCTCCACCTTGTTGGAGCAGTTGATGACCATCCACAGTTTGGAGCCATATATCTTGATATCATTGCCAACATCACCCAGTTCCTTAATCTCGTTAGGATTGCGCTCTGAGTAGATGTTGCGATGATAAATGACGTTTTCACTATTATCACCCGACAAATCCAGATAGTCGAGGGTAGCCTTGTTGCTGCCCATATTGCCCTGGTTGAGCAAGTAGAGTCCCATGACATCGCCCTTCTCTGCCTTACTGCCTGTATCCTCAGGCTCAGATGAGATGACGGTGTCGCTATCCCGACACGACTGCATACATAGAGCCAGAAAACAAAGCAAGGCTAAAAACCAAGACTTTGCCAGATTGGGTTGATGATATATCTTATCCTTCATTTTTTTCAAAAGTTATATTCCAATGTCAGCATATAATTGCGCTTCGGCATCGGATAGTTAAGTATCACGTCATAATCCTGACTGAAGATGTTGTTGACATCCAGTCTTGCCGACCATCTCCTGGCATGATAAACCACGCTCATGTCGTGCGTATACCAGGGCTGGAGATGGTTGTAGAGGATGTTCTCTTGCTGCGAATAACGTTCACCGGAATAGATGAAGCTATACGCCAAGTCCAACTCTCGCCATGACAGGCTCAAGATAGCAGACCCACTGTGCCATGGGATATAAGGTATCTGGTCCTTATAATAAGAGGTATTGGAATCGGTCACGTCGCGAGCATCCTGATAAGTGTACTGCAAGCGGGCCGTAACTTTCCAATCCTTGGCTGGTTCCAGTCCCACTTCAGCCATGGCATCGACGCCCTTGATGTGTACCTTGCCCAAGTTGAGCATCGTCCAACGGAACTGCTGCCCCTTAGGATAAGCCACAATTTTGTCGTGCACCGTATTGTAATAGCCATCCACCTGTAAGCGGAAATGGTCGACGATGCCTTGCTTCCAATCCTTGTTCAGCACAAATCCCAGGTCATATTGCAACGCCGACTCTGGATTCAACTTACTATTGCCCATATCTGCATAGTAGAGGTCGTTGAAGGTCGGCATACGGAAGCTTTTCTTAGCGAAGGCCCTCACTGCCAGCAACTTGGATTCGAACGGATAGACATTTACAAAGAATGCTGGCGTCAGTGTGCTGCGAGATGACGATGACGCCCCATACTTCACATGGTCCTTGACCACCTGCTCCACCAACGAGGCTTGTGCCTGGATGCGTGATAACGTCAATGCCGTGGCTAACGACACGAAGTTGGAGTAACGATGAGGGAAAGCAAAGTCCACCATATTGGCATTCAACTTGTTCCACTTGAAGTCATAGCTCATTGAGACACTCCACTTTGACAATATCTCATAGACATTCGAAGTGGAGAAATACATCTCCTGCTGACGATAGGTATTGTCTACATGTATCTGCGTCTCATCATTATTGACATAGCGCGTCACATAATAGGCATACTTAGCCAATGCCTTGGTAGAGAATTTGTCACCAAATGACTTTTGGAATACAGCCTGTCCAAAGGTATTGTGGTCCCACTGGCGTTCGCCTCTTCGCCACACATTGTTGACGATGGCGCCAGGTATTCCCCTTTCCGAGTGGTAGGTGTACGCCTTCACGTTCCAATATCCATCGGCAATGCCTCCCCTCACGTTTTCCTCGATACGGAAAGCCCAAATGTCACCATTGTGGCGCACGGCGGTGGTATCATAAGCCACCGTATTGTCTTCGGTCACTCGCCTATAACGGAACTTATAGCGACCGCTCGATGTCAGCACACCTGTACTTAACGAGGAAGATATATGATCGGAGAGTTTCTGCTCCCAAAGCGATGAAAACCGGAAGGTATCGCTCGCCCCATACTTAGCCCTCACCAACAAGTTGTATCGCCTGCCCATCATGAAGCGGGGAGCCTTGGTACGGATATAGACGGAGCCAGCATTACCAAAGTCGCTCGCTGGTTGGAAGATGGCACTACGCTGACCGTTGTAGAGCGAAATCTCCTCCACATTGTCGAGCGAGAACTGCCCCAAGTCTATCTGCCCGTTCTGTGCATTGCCCAGTTCGATGCCGTCATAGAAGATACCCAAGTGATTGGTACCCATACTGCGAATGTTGACTGTCTTGATGCCACCCACGCCTCCATAATCCTTGAGCTGCAGGCCCGAGAAATAACGCAAGGCATCGGCTACCGACAAGGAATTCAACTTTTTGAGTTCCTCACCTCCCAATGTCTGTGATGGAATAGTTTCCCTGGATATCAATCGTGAGGTAACCACAACCTCTTGGATGTGATGCACTCGTACAGAGTCCTGCGTTTCGCCATTGGCAAAGGCAGACCTTGCAACAACACCCAGCATGGCTATTGCAAACAATCTTTTCATCTACTATTATGTTTTTATCTTCATTCAAAAGCCTAACCCACGAGGCTCAATGATTTCATCCTCCATCACTTTCTGATGGTAGAGATGGCAACGGCAGGTCTTCTGACTTGCGTCCTCAAACTCATGGCAAGCGGTCTTCCCGAAAAATTGTCAGTGACCATGGTGCTTGCCGCAATAAGACGCTTACAGCAGCGGGACTGTCCGGGCTTCTCACCCGATTCCCTTTTAATCACTACGCACTCATCCTGCCTGAGGCGGCAGAAGGTGGCAGCGAACCAATTGCGGGTGCAAAGGTACTATAAAAAAATGAATAAAAAGATAACTTTATCCGCTTTTTTATTCCAGCAAGGATAAAATTATCTTTTTATTCAGAGTTCAGTTTATTCTTTTACGATTTCCAGGAGTTCTGCTAAATCATCGATGATCCATTCGGCAGAGGCGAGCTGTTGGCGGGTTCCGTTGCCATAAGTCACAGCACAGGCCTTGCAGCCGGCATGATGCGCCATATCCACATCGAAGTTCATATCGCCCACCACGAGAGTTTCATCTGCCGTTCCCTTCATCTCCTTCAATGCCTTGAAGACCATATCAGGTGCTGGCTTCGCATGCTCCACATCATCGCCTGCCACGATAGAAGAGAAAATATCTTCCAGCTGCATCTGATGCACGTATCCATCCAGCGAGCAATGGTTTCTGCTGCTGGCCATTCCCAGAACATAGCCTTGACGGTGCAACGCTCTCAGGGTTTCTATTACGTGAGGAAAGGGCTGCACGATCATCGTCATCTTGTTCTCCAGGAAGATTTCGCGATAGTTTGCTGCGCATTCCATTCCCTCCTCAGCACTCATTCCGAAGAGCGAAACGAAGGCCTCATCCAATCGAAGCCCGATGGTCTTGGCACAAGCCTCCTCCGATTTCACCTCCAGTTTTCTTGCACGCATCGTATCCTGCAAGGTCTTCACTATGAGACTCTGCGAATCGCCGATGGTTCCATCAAAATCAAAAATTACATACTTCATTATTCTTACCTTATTTGAAAACGGTCACAAAGGTACAGATTATAACTGAAACTACAAAGCAAATTGCTCACGAATTACCTTTATTATGTTATTACGAGCCACTTCTGGCTTCATCGCCTCATCCAATGGCATTTCTTCAGGAGTAACCTGAACAACTCTATCAAATCCTGCATCCAGCATAGCCTTTCTATCGCTAACACCGCCCGATACTAGCCATATTTTCTGATTGGTAACATGCTCAAGAATTCTTTGCGGCAACTTCCCCATCAAGGTTTGACGGTCGCTATGACCTTCGCCCGTAATCACGAGATCAGCATTCTGAATGAGCACATCAACCTCTATTTTCTCTAAAAGCAGTTCAGCCCCTGGTCGTGCCTCAGCATTGAAATATTGCAGGAATGCATACCCCAATCCGCCGGCTGCACCAGCCCCAGAAGCCTCACTCCTATCATATCCGAAATGCTTGGCACTTACCTCGGCAAACTTCCTCGCCCTATCATCCAACATCTGCACCATCTTAGCATCAGCTCCCTTCTGAGGCGCAAAGACATAAGCCGCCCCATTTTCGCCGCAAAGCGGATTGGTAACATCTGAAGCCAGCACAAAACTGCATTCCCGGCGAATCTTCTTCCAGTCATCTCCCATCGCCTTGAGCATTCCGATGCCGCAATCGGATGTGGCGCTGCCGCCCAAGCCCACGATGAAACGTCGCACGCCCCGGCGATAAGCATTCATTATCATCTCGCCCACGCCCCAGGAAGTAGCCTTCATCGGGTTGCGCTGTTCAGGTTCAATCAGAGCCAGTCCGGCGGTCTGCGCAATCTCGATAATCGCCGTATCATCCACGATTCCGTATTCCGCCTCAATCCATCTCATCAGCGCATCATGGGCATGAATCCTCACTCGCTCTCCCTTCATCGCCGAGAGGAAAGCATCGAGCATACCCTCTCCCCCATCACTCATTTCCAGGGTAATGATTTCGGGAGAAGCATCATCCGCATTCCATTCCTTTAATCCCGAAGCAATCGCCTCATTTACCTCTCTGCTCGAAAGGCAACCCTTATAAGAGTCACAAGCTATTATTATCTTCTTATATCCAGCCCCATCCATCAGTCTGAGGCCATCATTTTTCCTATCCATATCCTATTTATATTATATCATTCCAAGAATCATCGCCTATCAAGCGATTTCCCTTTCAGCCCACAAAATTAGCCATTATTCCTGAAACCACAAACCTTTTTGGGAAAAACTTTCAAAAACAAATGCTTCAGATATGAGCTGATAGAAAAAAGAGGTTAAAACATTTGGCTATTAAAAAGATTCCTCGTATTTTTGCAGTAGATTTTTCAAAGGTTTTCTAAAGGTTAAAGGCTTATGTGCAAATATGAAGAAATAGAAGGTTGGCGACTCTCGAATGGCAAGACGATTCGGGAAATCAACAATGCCGTACACGATGAGGTGGAACGAATCTACCTGGAAGCGTGGGCGAAAGGCATTTCCGTGCCGTATTTTGAAAACGGAAAAACCTATCTTGCTAATCCTGATGGAAGCGATGTAGAAGCAACTCTTGATTTTGCGACACGCGAATATACTATCATAAAACAAGTTGCAGCTCCAGGAAAGGGGAAAATGAGTTACTTACTCCATTAATTATTTATGTGTTGCCATTCACATCGAGAAATCTGGCAAGCATCAGATAACAGATCACCCAGCCGAGTGGTTCGACAAATACTTCAAAGAAGCATTCGATGCGCTTGTTGAAAGATAGGAAGAATAGTTCTTTTACAAGATTCTAGCAAATCATTTTATACCCAATTCCCCTCACATTGATGATTCTGATATTTTCATCGGCAGATAACTTGTGGCGGAGCTTGGTGATGAAAACATGGAGACTGCGGGAATTGAAGAAGCTGTCATCGCCCCAGAGTTGCAGGAGAATATCCTTGCTCTCTACCACATTGTTCTTGCTCTCCACAAGCATGCGAAGGATTTCGGATTCACGATGTGACAGTTCTGTATCCTTACCTTCCAACTGCAGAATCTGACTGGTAACATTCAGGCGATAACGACCGATGAAGAGCCATTGATCAGCAGCATCCGGATTATCAGGAGAAACATTTCCCCCTTCCTGTTCTTCAGAAGAAATATTTCCTGCAGAAGCCCGATGACAAAGCGACTTGATACGGACGATGAGCTCCTGGATGGCAAACGGCTTCTTCAGATAATCATTGCCACCCAATTCAAATCCCTCTACCACATCATTCACCGCCGAACGAGCCGTGAGGAAAAGCACAGGGGTACGGGAATCCGTCTTGCGGATACGGCGCACCATCTCGAAACCATCCATTTTGGGCATCATCACATCCGCAACCAACACATCAGGCTTCTGTTCATCAAACATACGAAGCCCCTCTTCGCCATCATGCGCCGTACGCATCTCGAAGCCCTGCGCCTCCAAGGTGTCGCTCAGAATCATCGCCAAGGATGTTTCGTCTTCTACCAGTAATACTTTTATCTTATTCATTGTTTCTTTTTTACTTTTTACCCTTTTACCTTTTTACCTTTAAGAAAATGCAGGGTGAAGCAGCTTCCTTTTCCCGGCTCGCTTTCTACGGAAACAGAACCGCCCATTTTATCCATCAGGCTCTTGACATAGAAAAGGCCGAGACCATAGCCCTTGACCGTATATTTATTGCCATCAGTCACCCGATAGAACTTGTCGAAAATATAAGGCAATTTATCGTGGTCAATACCGATTCCATTATCTGATACGGAAACCAGCACTTCATCCTCGGCTTTTTGGAAAGCCTTGATTTCTATCTTCACGCTATCTTCAGAATACTTGATAGCATTGTCTATGAGATTGCTCACGATGTTTGAGAAATGCATCCGGTCAGCATGAACCATCAGATTTTCCGGTTTTACGGACAACGAAATATTCACCTTTTTATCCGTTCTTTCTTCTGATTTCACTTTCAGCTGATGCTGGGAGATTAATGGTTCAATCACCTCCTTCATTGGAACTTCCACAATATTGAGAAGCATCGATTTCCGTCGTTCCATACTCATCGACAGAATCTGTTCCACCAATCCGCTGAGCGTCTGCAACTGCTTCTGGGCGATGGTGAGATACTTGCGCGCCTTATCAGGATGCTGGAGCATTCCGTAGTTCAGCAGGGAGTCGGTGGCAGCATAGGCTACGGCTATCGGAGTCTTCAATTCGTGCGTGATATTATTGGTGAAATCACTCTTCATCTCATCAAGCGTCTTCTGCTTGAGCATCGTATGAATCAGGAACCAGAAGACGAAAGCCAGGATGAGCATGATGAAGAGCGATGTGGCAAGGATGCCTGCCATCTGGCTGAGCACAGTCATCGTAAGCGGCTCTAGGGTAAGGACATATTTCTCCTCATTCGCCTCCCCCTCATTACAAACCACATATTGGTATTGCTTGGCATTGGCGGAAGGCACATATCCCTTCGTCGTCACTTTCGCCAAAACCTTCTTTCCTGCAAAAAGCTGAATCTGATGCGGAAGCGGATGAATATCGTCGCCCACCAACAAACTGTCTGAAAGCATCTTGACAACCCATGCACTGTCATAGTCATTGATGTCAGGTTTGGCGATTTCATTCAATTTGCCAAAAAGTGTTTGTTGCACCATAGTTGCCAGCTTACCCGACATCATCATCATCAATTCCTGATCCTTGTCATCTTCACTACGCTTCTCTTGCTTGGTAAAAGTTGTTTGAACAGACTGAACAATCTTTCCTCCACGAACCTTTTTCACCTTTACCTTTTGATCTATATCATCGTCTTCATCCATAGAAAAAGCGACAGTACCCGTCAGTTGTCTATGAGGCCCTTTATCATCATTGCGCAATCGTTCGATTCGCTTCTTCATCTCCATGAAGTGAGCGTACTCCATTCCACCCTTAATTTTCGCTTCAACCTCCTTTTCCTGAGACTGATAAAGCCCCACGAGCCAATAGGTCTGATATGCGAAGATGCAGACCAGAGCCGCGATGACGAGCGTAACTATGTATTTAAGATGTAACTTCATTCTTTCCTTTATTAAAGATTTTTCCAGATGAATTCAATACTCATTTTCTGAAAATCGGATAAACCTCCGTGGTATTCTTCCATCCCCATTTACCATTCTTTTGTGGCGCAAACTCTCGTCCCATCTTGGCTCCTATCCCCCAATGTTGATTGAACATCACTTCCATGAAGCCACCATAGCTGCTCTTGGGATTGAAAGGAGACATGATGACGCTTCGAGGGTCAGAGGTTTTCGTTGGAACATATTGTCCATAGAATCCCACTGTGAGCCAGTCGTTTACTTGATAAGCCATTCGTCCACCAAAAGAAGCTTTGGTGAGATTGCCAAATCCATATACTCCCGTGTTTATCTTTTCTATCCCGACATAAGGAGAAAAAACAAAACGCCCGAAATTTTGTTGATAAACAACCCCTGCAGTCTGCCTATTCATCAGTCCTGTGACTTCAATACCCGAAGAATATACCGCCATCGTACCCAAATTCGGGGAAAGAAGAGAAATATGAGGTATTGCATTCGGCGCAATCTCCAAAGGTTTTCCTTCTTCCGACATCCAAGGTGCATTCGATTCAGAGTAATAAGATTTGCCTTGAAGTACAGGAAATCCACCGAGCGAAGGACGAGAATATTCCAACGACATACCTTCCTTAGGTAAAGATGCCTTCGGAATGGAATCCAAAGAAACACTCTTCACTTCCTGTGCTTGCATTACCAATGTACAAAAGCAAGCCATAACTGTCAATATGAATATTCTTCGTTTCTCTTTCATGCTTGCAAAAGTAATAAAAAAGAAGATAAGTAAGATACTTTTCAGGGAATTATTTCTGATTTGATAAGACTAAATAACACTTCTGATAAGACTTGATAATCAAAATTCCTTGCTGACACGAGATTTTTACAGTACTTTTGCAACCGAAATCGGGAGTTTTTTCCGAAAGAACGATAAAAAGATAAGAAGAATATGAAAAGATTGGTTATATTAAGCGCTTGCCTGGCCATCAGTCTTGCCGGCTGGGCACAAGGAAACAGAAATGATTCCCTGAAAATGGACAGCATTATCCATTCCCTCCCTGATGTGATGGTAAAAGGCAACCGACCTATCGTAAAGGTGAAAGGAGCAGCATTGACCTATGACCTGCCTCAACTCATCAAAAACCATCCGGTGGATAATGCCTATGAAGCCATCAAGCAACTGCCTGGCGTGAGCGAACAAGATGAAGCCTTGACTCTCAACGCCCAATCCGTAACCGTGATGATAGACGGCAAGGCTACCACCATGACGAGCGAGCAGCTCTATTCGCTTCTGAAAACGATTCCTACCAGCCGCATCGCCAACGCTGAAGTTGTCTATTCAGCCCCAGCCCGCTATCAGGTAAAGGGACAAGTCATCAACCTCCTGCTGAAGCACAACACAGGCTTTCACTCCCTGCAAGGCGAGTTCTTCGGCGGCTACACCCACCAGAACCGCAACAGTTACACAGAGCGCGCCTCCTTGCTCTTCACCAACAAGAAATGGGAAATAGACATGCTCTATTCTTTCGGTCATGGCAAGAGATATTATTACTATGAAAATGAGTTTGCCCACACCTTGACTGATGGCACTTCCTATGCCTTCTCTACACATAGCGACAATATCAAACGTCATCTCAACCACAACATCCGACTGGGAATCAACTATCATCTGGCGAAAAATCATCAGCTCAGTTTTGCCTACACCTCACAACTCAATAACACGAGAGGAACGTCAGAGGATGATGGCGATTTCACATCCCTTCTCAGAATCCATGCCAAGAGTCAGTTTCACAACTTCCGCCTGGATTACTCCACACCATTCGGTTTCTCGGCAGGAGCAGAATACACCTATTATAATTCACCGGATGAACAATGGCTAAAAAGCAGTCTCTACGATGAGATTTACGACATCACAAGCCAGCAGCGAATCGACAAATGGCACGCTTACCTCAAGCAGGAGCACGACTTAGGAAAAGACTGGGGCTTGAACTACGGCATCAATTACACCACATCAAGAGACAAGAGTTCGCAGGAAAACAACAACAAGTCTTCTGATGGCAACACCATTCAAAACGAAGACCAAATGAGTTTCTACGTCGGAGCCAGCAAGTCATTCGGACAAAAACTCACGATGGAAGCATCGCTCATGGAAGAATATTACCACACCCCAATCTGGAATGAGTGGAACCTCTTCCCTACACTCTCCATCACCTATCTTCCTAAGGCAGGACACGTCATCCAATTCGACTTGGATTGCGACAGAGACTACCCTACTTATTGGTCGGTGAAGAACTTCACCACCTATAATGTGGGCGGATATGGAAAGATTGTTGGAAACCCGACGTTGAAGCCATCACGAGACCTCAGCCTCTCGCTTACCTACATTCTGCACAGCAGATACGTGGCAAGTCTCTTCTTCAACAACTCGAAAGATGAATTTCGTCAGCTTCCTTACCAGAGCGACGAGAAGAAGGAGATGGAATACAAGCATGTCAACTTCGACCATGTAAACCAGGTAGGCTTGATGCTCACAGCCCCAATCAACATAGGCAACTGGTGGCAGAATCGCCTTACCTTCACTGGCGTATATCAGAACGACAAGAATTCCCACTTCTATGATCTTCCATTCGACCGCAGCAAATGGTTCTGTCAAGCCCAGTGGAACGGCACTTTTCTCTTTGGCAAGCATGTGCTTCTCAACCTCGATGCTTCCGTTCATACCGACGCCATCCAAGGAATCATCGACATCCCAGCCTCTGGCTATCTCAACGCAGCCCTCACCTGGAAGCCTCTCAAGGATGACAAGTTCCAGCTGAAAGCCTACTGCAACGATATCTTCGAGACAGGCGACAACCATCTGCACGACACCTATCGAGGTCAGCACGTCATCAACAAAATGTACTTTGGCAGAATCATCGGCCTCTCCCTCACCTATCGTTTCGGCGGCTACAAGGCCAAGCAGCATGAAGAAGTAGATACTTCCAGATTTGGGAAATAAAAACAAGAAAAGCTCACCAAGACCATCAAAGTCCTGGCGAGCTTTTCTCGTTTCATATACTCTATTCAAGTTTCTTTACTTCAAAATATTGACATATCCCTTATTCTGTACCAATTCAGAATTTAAATCGATGCATTTCTGAGGAATCGGGAAGGCGGTGGTGTAGCCAGAGGATTCACCCTGAAGAGGCGTACGGAGATCGTAGGCACCGGTGAATTTGCCGAAACGGATGAGATCCTGACGACACCATCCTTCCCATACCAACTCCAGCAACCGCTCTTCCAGAATGTTATCGAGTGTAGCCTTACGGTAAGGCATTCCCACACGGGCACGAATCCTATTCAACTCCTCATCACCATTCTCTCCGTTTCGGACCTTTGCCTCTGCCTTCATCAATAAAGCATCTGCATAGCGGAAAAGAACGATGTCGTTACTCTGCAACTTGCCGTCCATATAAGAGGTTCTATCCACCTCATACTTCGCCATTCTCGCTCCAGCCGTCTTGACAAACTTACTGTTGGTCAGGTTTTGAGCCACTTCAAAAGGCTGATACTCCAACGGCTTTCCATTATCCATCAGCAGTTCATGACCATCTACCTTTACCACTCCCGCCACAAAGTTCATCTTGCAACGGGCATCTTCATCAGCCTCGCCATAATGATTGGCTTTCATCGTAGAAATCGTGGCACAGGTACCATTCTCACTTCCCCAGCCCAAGGCACCGCCATGCGTATAATGGTAAGAGCGGAAGAGATAATGGAACTGGTTGGTATAGATATTCTTATCCATCGGAATCGTGAAGATATTCTCCTTCGATGTCTCATTATGCGTAGAGAAATTGAATGAATCATCCGACTCCAGGACATAGCCTTCTTCTGCCAGTTTATCACAATAATAAATGCAGGTTTCCCAGGCATTCAACTTCCTGAAGTCCACCTTATCGCCATTACGCAAAGAGGCATCAGAAGCCGGCACAGAGAAATGAATGTCACTTCCCTTCGGACGGCCCGCATAACCCTGGGTCCAGTCATCATACATATAGATTTCTGCATTCAAAGCCAATTTCGCCAACAGAAAGTTGACTACCGGCTGGGTGATGCGACCATAATAATTGCCTTCCTTATTGCTGTGCTGGTCTGGAAGTGAAGGCAATACCTGCTGCAACTCCTGAAAGACAAACTGGAAGATAGAACTGCGATCTGTCTGACCTTGGAACAGGCTGGAATGGAGCTGTTCTGCACTGGAAAGAACCAATGGAACCCGACCGAACATGTCCATAGCATAGTAATAGAACATAGCCCGGATGGCTCTTATCTCAGCCCGATATTCCTCCTGCTGTGCGGCAGAAAGCAGGGCCGACTTGTTGCTGATAATATCCAAAGACTTATTAGCCAGCACGATAACCTTATAAAGGTACTTCCACGTATCATAAAGAGACTGGTCATCGGCACTCCACCGATGCTGGTACATGGCATTCCAGAGACCACCATCATACCAGTCGCCGCCTCGAATCGGAATCATCGCCTCATCAGTGGTCAGCGTATTATAATCGTAAATGCCACGGCAGGTGCCCTGGATGCCCTCACTCTCGTTAGCTCCACCTATATAATTATAGAGAGAAGCCACGGCATTGATATAAATATCAGATGCAGAGCCATAGATGGCATCCTCGTCCAACTGATCCTTAGGATGTTCGTCCAGGCAGGATGTCATAGACAATGCCGCCAGCAGCAGAAATAAAAATCTATATCGTTTCATAACTTTCTGATTTTAGAATTGAACACTTAAACCCAATGAGAAGGTTCTGTAAACAGGATAAGTCCGCTTATCATCAATACCCATCGTACTGTTCACCACGTAGCTGTTAATCATCGGAGTCAAGCCGCTGTAACTGCTGATGGTGGCAAGATTGTTGACACTCGCCGAAACTCTGAGCGACTGCACCACGCCCTTTCGGATAGGGATATCATAGCCCAGCGTGAGATTCTCAAAGTTGAGATAATCGCCCTTCTCCAGCCAATAATCAGAAACATTCTGGTCAACGATATTCTTCTCAGGAGCTCCCTTCAGCACATTATAATCCGGGAAACTCGACATATTGGTGTAGGCTAAGCCCGTACCATTGAATATCTTATGTCCGAAGGCTCCGTTCATCTGCAATGAAAGATACCAGTCGCGATAACGGAAACTGATATTGGAACCCAACGTTACTTTAGGAGTAGCCTGACCGGCAATATATCTGTCACCGCCATCACTCAAATCTACGGTTCCGTTCTTGTCCAAATCTTCGATATCATAGCGGTAATGCCCATTTCCATCTTCTATAATTCCCTTGCAATGAGGAAGATAGAATACCCCCAAAGGCTGACCAACTATCTGATAGACCACATTGTTGTAACCACCATGCTGACCGGCGCCCGACAAGGCACCCATCGCAGTAATATCGGCTGCCGACATCTGCATTCCGTCATATTCACCACTCAGCGAGAGGAGTTTGTTCTTCTGCCAGGAGAGATTCATATTGATATTCAGTTCCATGTCCTTCTTCTGGATAGGAGTGAAGGAAACGCCGACCTCCAAACCCTGGTTGCTCATAGAACCCAGGTTTGCCAACAGTTTATCATAGGCAAAAGGCGGAACCGGCACATCATAGGCATAGAGCATGTCGGTGGTCTTGGAATAGTAATATTCTGCCGTCAGAACCAGCCGGTTGTTCCACAATCCCAAATCAACTCCGATATTCCAGGTAGCGCGGGTTTCCCACTTCAGATCAGGATTGTTATTGCTAATCATTCCCATCGTAACCGTAGGAGAACTGTTCACCGAAACAATTCCATTCTGCCGTACCGTATTCAAAGTGGTATAAGAAGATATTCCGCCAAGATTACCTGAGCGTCCATAGCCCGTACGCAGTTTCAGCATGGTAATTTCATTGAGAGAACGGAGCCATTTCTCCTGCTTCATATCCCAGGAAAGAGAGACGGATGGGAAGAAACCCCAGGTATGGTCATTGCCCACCATCGAAGAACCATCGCCACGCATGGAAACCGAAAGACTATACTTATTATATAAGGTGTAGTCGACATTGCCCATCACAGAAGCCAGGGTCGGATCTTCGTACTTGCTGTCTGTCCCACCGAAAGGCCGTGATGCAGCAGCACCTATGTTATGGTAATACATGTCGTTGTTGGTGATTCCCTTCGCAGAAGTCCAGAATCCCGTTCGGATATCCTTTTGATATTCTGCACCCATCATTGCCTTCAGATTGTGGATTCCCCACGAATGCTGATAGTTAAACGATACATTGGCAAGCCATTCCTCGCTCTTGAACTCCCCACGATAGAGATTGCCCTGCGCCCAAACCCAGGTAGGACAGAACTGGTTGTTCTCGTTGGAAGCATAACTGTATGCTCCGAAGGCAGAAACACTCAGAGAATTTGTCATATCATAGTTCAACTTCAGATGAGCATTGAAGTTCATGTTCTTCGTATCATTACGCTCCTTGAGCACGGCACCGGGAGGATTCACCTGAGATGCAGCCCCATTCTTCACCCAACTGCCGTTCAGCTTATCATAAGGATAAGTAGGATTCATGGCATCGGCAGAATAGAAAAGCGTCTGACTGTCGAAGATATCATTGTTCTTGAAAGACGAACCGAACACGCCGAAATCTCCCGTCAGTTTATCGCCAAACGCCTTCTGGGTGACATCAATCTTAGCCACCAGATTACGATAGCCCTTGCTCCGAATAATCGTGTTATGGTCGATATAGCCAAAAGAAGCGCGGTAGTTGCTCTGCGGAGTGCCACCGCTGAAGGCCAGATAATGGTTCTGGATATTTCCGGTTCGGGTAATCGCCTTGCGGAAATTGGTATCATATCCCTTATTGTTATACTCCAGCCCATACTTCTGTGCAGCAGCTATGTATTCGGCGGCATTGAGCATCTCCATACTTTTGTACATCGCCTCTATACCATAGTTTCCCTCGTAAGAAATCAGAAATCCCTTACCCGTACCCTTCTTGGTCTTTACCTGGATAACGCCCGAAGCACCACGGGAACCATAGAGTGCCGTTTCGCTGGCATTCTTCAGTACAGTAAAGCTCTCGATATCGGCGGGATAGATTGTAGCAAGCGTCGCCACATCAGAAGTAACACCATCAATAATTACCAGAGGATCATTGCCGCCCATGATAGAAGTTGTACCGCGAACCCGGACGGAGTTCAACATAGCAATACGGTCAAGACCATTGGTAGTGACGTTAACACCTGCCGTCTGTCCGCTCAAGGCATCCAGGGCATTATTGAGCACACCCTTCTTCAGAAGTTCAGGCTCCACTACACTCACCGAACCTGATAAGCGCAAGGAATCTAAGCCTTCGATGTTCACAGACTGAGCACAGAGGGTTTGGGGTGCAAGAATCATCGCACCCATCGCATAAAATATGGTTTTTAACTTCTGTTCCATAACTATTTCATCGTTTAGTCAAGGTTCAAATCGATTTTCGATTGCAAATATAATAAAAAAGAGTGATTCAAAGTCCATTTCCTTGAAAAAACTTCAAAAAAAACAAGCTTCTTGGAATTATTTAGTTGGTGACAAAGTTACACTTTTTTGTTGAGATAACCGCATCATCTGGCAGAAAAGTTTAAAATATTTATCCTTTCGTGCCAACATTACCACTTTCAGTCCGCTGGCACATAAGTTGCAAAAACAGAGAGTGAAAGCTGAAGCCAAAAGATAAAGGAGTTCAGATGAATGACGGAGTTTCGAGGCGAAAGCAAAAAAATAACAAGAATATTAACAAGCAGAAATCCCGACGGAGCCGTAAGGAACCGAGAGGACGAGTAAAATAAAATTTGGAGGTTTTAATTATGTTGTTAGCACGTAGAAATAATGATTCAGATTGGTTGAGTAACTTCTTTGATGATACTTTATTCAATACCGAAGTAATGTCACGTATGAATGCTACTGCTCCTGCCATTAACATCAAGGAGACAGATAAGAATTACATCATGGAGGTTGCAGCTCCTGGTTTGAAGAAAGAGTGGGTTCGTGTAAACATCGATAACGATGGTAATCTGAACATCGCCATCGAGAACAAGATGGAACACAAGGATGAAGACAAGCACGAGCACTATCTGCGCCGCGAATTCTCTTACAGCAACTACCAGCAGTGTTATACGCTGCCTGAGGATGCTGATCGTGAGAAGATTTCAGCAAAGGTAGCTGATGGTATACTCGAGGTCGAGATTCCAAAGCTTACTCCTAAGGAGGAGGCTAAGACTACAAAGAACATCGAAGTCAAATAATCATCTCCCATAAATGATGGAGGCAGATTCCAAAGCAATTTGGAACCTGCCTTTTTTTGTGCTCTTACCTGAAACATCGCATTTTTCATCTACCTTATTATCATGATTTTCATGGAGCAGCCAAAAGTTTTTCACCATAAATCTTTTTTCTTCCATAATTAATATGTAATTTTGCAGGCAGAAAAGCAGATATGAAAGCTTCTGCTTATAGAATTCAGAACATTTATATAAGAAACAGATGAAGAAAACAATTCCAGTAATAGGCATGGCTTGCAGCGTATGCTCTGCCAATGTTGAAAAGAAGCTGCAGTCGCTAGAAGGCATCAACTCCGCCTCGGTTTCCCTGGCGAGCCGAACTGCCCTGGTAGACTATAACCCCGACATCATTTCTCTGGAAGATATGAAACGGGAAATCAGCAATGCCGGCTACGACCTCGTTATCGAAAACGACAGAAGCGTGGAGGAAATCAACCGCCGTGAGTTCACCCTCCTGCGCCGCCGAACCCTGGCTTCCTGGCTCTTCGCCATCCTGACCATGTGTTTCTCCATGGGCTGGATTTCCCTGGGCATGGAACAGAATATGATTTCAGATGGCGTTGCCTCGGCTCATCATACCAGTTCCTTCGCCAACCAGATTTGTCTGCTCCTGGCACTCGCCAACCTGCTCTACTGCGGCAAACAGTTTTATGTTTCCGCCTGGAAGCAGCTTTTGCATCATACGGCAAACATGGATTCGCTCGTAGCACTCAGCACCCTTATCGCCTTCCTCTTCAGCACCTTCAACACCTTCTTCGGAGAAATGGTATGGGGAGCGAGAGGCATAGAATGGCACACTTATTTCGATGCTTCCGTGATGATCATCACCTTCGTGCTGACCGGCAGATGCCTGGAAGAAAAGGCAAAGGACAGTACGGCGAGCAGTATCCGACAACTGATGGGAATGCAGCCGAAAACCGCCCGACTGGTGACTTACGAGAAGATAGAAGGCACCAACGACTACAAGATGGAGGAAGTTCCGATTTCCACCATTCAGATAGGCGACATGATAGAGGTAAGAGCCGGCGAGAAGATTCCGGTGGATGGCGTGGTTACCCAGGCAGAGAGTTTCATGACTCCCGATGCTGCCTATGTAGATGAAGCGATGATTAGCGGCGAACCGACTCCGGCGATGAAAAAGGCAGGCGACAACGTGCTGGCTGGCACCATTCCGAGTCAGGGAAAGCTCCGCATGAGAGCCAAGCAGATTGGCGAGAACACCGCCCTGGCGCACATCATCCGCATGGTTCAGGAGGCGCAGGGCAGTAAGGCACCCGTGCAGCGCATCGTGGATAAGGCGGCTCTGATTTTCGTTCCAGCCGTGGCAGCCATCGCCCTCATCACCTTTTTAACATGGTGGCTGATAGGCGGAAACGCTGCTCTTCCGCAGGCCATTCTTTCAGCCGTAGCCGTATTGGTCATCGCCTGTCCTTGCGCCATGGGCTTAGCTACTCCTACCGCCCTGATGGTGGGCATCGGCAAGGCGGCGCAGAAGCAGATTCTTATCAAGGATGCGTCGGCGCTGGAGAATCTCCACAAGATCAACGCCCTCGTCATCGACAAGACCGGCACTCTCACCATTCCTAACCAGAATATCGATTTCACCAAGCAGGAGGATTTGGATCTGGAGACGAGAGAGACCCTCAAACCTCATGCCCAGGAAGCAATGAAGCAGTTGCAGGAAAGGGGAATAGAGGTCTATATGATGAGTGGCGACAAGGAGGAAGCGGCTCACTACTGGGCAGAGAAAGCCGGCATCAAGCATTACCAGAGCAAGGTGCTGCCTGGCGACAAGCAGGCTTTGGTAAAGAAACTTCAGAACGAAGGCAAGCAGGTAGCGATGGTGGGCGACGGAATCAACGACACCCAGGCTTTGGCCCTTGCCAATGTGAGCATGGCGATAGGAAAGGGAACGGATGTGGCGATGGATGTGGCGCAGATTACGCTGATGAGCGACGATCTCTTGGCACTTCCAGAAGCCGTAAAACTGAGCCAGAAGACGGTTCACATGATTTGGCAGAATCTCTTCTGGGCGTTCATCTACAACATTATCTGCATCCCGTTGGCAGCCGGCGTCCTTCATATCTTCGGCATTGATTTCCAGATAACCCCAATGTGGGCAAGTGCCCTGATGGCCTTCTCCAGCGTAAGCGTAGTGCTTAATTCATTGAGGTTGAAATTAGCGTAAAATGAAAGAAAATGGCAGATTCCTGATGCGTTAATTGGGAACCTGCCATTATATATTTTCCTCCTTTCAAACATATCCAAATACACTTTTCTTTTACAGAGAAAGAAGGAGAAAAATGCTCTTAGGAGCAAGAAAAAGTGGTTCCGATGGCACTTTTCCTCCCTTCAGAAGGCAAAAATAAGAGGGGTAAAAGGTAGGATGAAAGGGGAAAAACGAGGAATTTCTTGATATATTTTTGTCAAGATTCTAGTAAAAAAGCAAGAAAACTGGGGTAGAGAGAAGATGAATATGTGCTGTTCCTACAATACAAAACATGGTACAAGCCAAAACTATAATATAAGCTAATTTACTGATTACCATTATATTACAATCATCCATCTCTTCTTCTCGAATAACTATCAGAAGCCTAATCCGGTCATTATCGGTCACGGTCATTTTCGGTCATTTTCGTTTTCGGGGGCGCAAATCTCCCCTATAGTATTATATAAATAATTTATATATACTATAGACCCAAATGACCGAATCATTTTTGAAAATGACCGAAAATGACCGTGACCGAAAATGACCGCTTTCCCAACATCAAAAACGATTTCAAAGGCAGCTTTTGCAATCAGATGCACAAGCCGAAAGCACTTATACCTCTACACATCAGCTACTTACGCACTATTTTCCAACATTCTACCGGAAAAAGCTTGCTTTCTGCTTAGAATTTTTGTATCTTTGCACCGGCAATCGAAAGAACAGCCTTCTTGTGCCAAAAGTCGGTCATCTATGACGACCGAGGCTGGTCTTAATAGATGGCAGGCGCCGGTCATCAATGAAGACCACAAAAATGGGCAGGAAACGGCTTTCTGGGGAATTGTGATTCAAGGAACTCTTAAACGCAGACTGAGCATGATCAACTTTAAGAACTTTCAAAACTTCAAGAAAGACTCCAGCATTACAAACAAGTGGGGAGAGTTATTCCTCCCCCTCTACCTTGCAGCTGTCGAACCCCATCTCCTTGGCTTTATCAGGACCAAAGGTAAAGTAGATGGCTTCGCCCTCATCACAAACCTCGCCTTTAGAGTTCTCCAGAGTCAGGTGGATGGTGACGATATTGCGGCGCTGACTGGCGATGTGACCACGCACCGTAATCTGCGAATCGGTTGTCATCACAGGCTTCTTGTACTTTACGTTAAGTTGCATCGTCACACCCGTTGTCTGCAGTTTGCGGTTGATAACCCAGCCTGCCACTTCATCCATCAGCATACTGATGATTCCGCCATGCAGGGTGTTGATCCAGCCCTGGTAATTCTCGCCGGGATTCCAGATGGTAAGCACATCCTCACCCTCTTCCCAAAACTCAAGATGCAATCCTACAGGATTGTTGGGGGCACAGCAAACGCAGTTGTAACCCTCCTTGTTCAAATATGGATTTAATATCTTCTTCATTTTCTAACTTTTTTAAACAATGCAAAGGTACGAATAATATCTGATAAGACAAAGTTTTTAAAAAATATTATTGTTGGTAGCCGTTTAATACCTAAAAATAAGGACTAAACAGAACCTTCCATCCATATAAGAGAACCACAATACCTAGAAATGAGGATAGCAAAGAGCCTTATTTATTTAGATTAAATAAAAATACTAATTATTAAGTATTGCAGGATTTTAAAATATCAAGTATCTTTGCAGCGTGAATTAGAAAGATGCTCGCAGGCGGCGGGCAAGCGAACAAGAAATTATACAAAACATTAAGAAATGAAGAGAATTATTTTTATTATTTTAGGCTGCATCAATATTTGCCTTGCTTATGCACAGAGCTTTAACGGACAATATATTTCGGAATGGCAATGGGACATGAACAGGAACACCAATTTGATTAATCAGCTGAGATTGGAACTGAGTGTTCCGATAGGAAAAGGAAAGGATTCGTTCGAGGCGGCTACGCTGCATGTGGCAAAGACCAACGATGGCATCATTGATGACTGGCAGGGATTTTCGAATATAGATGCAGACAATAACTTCGCCATGCTTGCCGTGCTGGGCTACATGCACGAGTGGAATTCGGGCCATCTGTTTGTGGGTGTGAGAAACGTGAACGAGGATTTCTTTACCTCTGATGTTACGGCACTTTTCCAGAACAGTTCTGAGGGAATCTTCCCTACCGTTGCTTCCAGCTATCCGATAGCCAACTATCCGTATTCAGGCTTGACCCTTTACTTTGATGTAACCAAGGGAGGATGGACTTTCAGAAACAGTCTGTATAATGGTGCGGGATATAATGGCTGGAAAGCGCACGACAATCCTTTCCTGGTTCGCCCGAAGAAGGATGGAATCTTCAACATGTCGCAGTTGGAGTATGAACATAAAGGTGGAAAATATTTTGCGGGTGCTGCCGTCCATACCCGTCAATATCCAATCAACGAGGATGGCGAAATGGTTTCTGCCGATGAATCCAAGGGCAAAACAACCTGTGGCTGGTGGATTTACGGAGAGCAGAGTGTATGGAAGGCTGGCGACAAGAACATTTCGTGCATGGTGCAATATTCCGAGAACACCAGTCATCAGAATGCCTGCTACCGATACGCTGAACTGGGCGGCGCCTATCAGGACGAGAAGAACGAGTGCGGTCTGTCGGGCCAGTACGCCCGCTTCCAGCAGGGTTCGGAATATTCGCTGGAAGTAACGTGGAAAAGACAGCTGACGGAATCCATTTCCCTTCAGCCATCGTTCCAGTACATCAAAAACGACAATGGAGACTTCACGACGCTTAGTGCCCGACTCTATGTCAGTTTCTAAAGAAAAGAGATAATTAGCAAAAAGTGTACATCGTTTTAGCTTTTAGAAGTAAAATGATGTACACTTTTTTATATGATAAAACAGCAGCTATCTACTATTTTTTCGTCCATAGACGAAAATATCACCGTTTTTAACAAGATTTTCGTCCATAGACGAAAAAAAAGCAAAGACACAAAGATAGATTCACTCTTATTTCCTTGCTATCCATTTCGGCAAGACCAGGGTGCCCATCACCAGGAAGGGGTAATAGAAGATGGCGCGCCAGAGCATGGCGGCAAGGATGGCTACTGAGGCATCGGGCAGGAAATCGGCATAATAAAGGCGGAACATCAACTCTGCCACGCCACTTCCGCCAGGCGTAGGACTCAGAATGGAAATCATCCACATCACCCATTGGCGGCACCAAGCCACCAGCATGTTGCCCTGACAATGGAAGGCAATGAGAATAGCTACCACGATGGCGAATCTCGACAGCCACGCCAGGGAAGTATAACCCATCAGCTGCAGCCAGAATCTTCCGCCCTCCAGCTTTGCCTCCTCCGAAGCCATCGTCATCTCCTCGGAAAACTTCTCTACCTTGGGCAGGAATCTGCGAAGGAAAGGAATCTTGCAGCATCCCTTCAATACCCAGCCCAGAATCTGAGGACGATGCAACAACAAGAAGTAGAGGATGGCCGTCCAGACAGCAACGATAAGGGTGCTGACGATGAAGATAACCTGCACTCCGCCCTTAATCCATTCGTTCGTAGCATCCACAGAAATCCCCACTCCATCAGCCAAGCTGAACAAGAGATGCGATGGAACACAGAAATAGAGCAACACGCAACTGATGGCAAGAAAAGCCTCATCAGCCAGCAGGGCTGCAAACATGGTAAAGATACTTCTGCCCATAGAAACTCCCTCGCGATTGAGATAGACAAAAGCCAAACCACTTCCCCCCACCGCCGAAGGAGTGACGGCAGAAGTAAACTCGCAGAGCACATTGATGCGGAACGCCTCGGCAACGGATAACTTACGCTGGCAGAGATGACGGAAACGGAGGGTGAGCATCAGATTCTGGACCGCAAAGAGCAACACGCCCATTACTACCCCCAGAAAGAACCTGGGAGACAAATCTATCCTGCTCAGAACTTCCACATCAAACTCCCGAATCATCATTCCAACGATGACCACCAGTCCGATGGAAGCCGCCAACCATAAATGCCATTTTTTCATATTACTCTCAAAATAAAACTATACTTTATTATATATAGTAATATAACGATTAAATGGCTAATCTATTTTGTTGTCTGTCAATTAAATGCTTATATCTGTCCAAAACTTTATTTGAGAATCTTATAAATCGGCGAAGCCTCCGGCTGTTGATTATCATCATTCGTAAACGGAACCTTCAGGATGCTGGCAATGGTAGGAGCCACCTGCTTGGTGTAGATGGTTCTGCCCCCTTCCATTTCTCCCAGATGCTGAATATCTTTTCCGAAAGCCACCAGCCAGGTTTGGTTGCTGCCTTTGATTTCTTTACCATGTTCTGTCCAGGAAGCTTTGGAATCTACTTCGCCACGGTTGGCGTGAACGCCCAGGCTTTCTCCCCTGCCATGATCGCAGGTAATGAGAAAGGTGGTGTTGCCCTTATAAAAGGGGTCTTGCTGGCAGCATTTCCACAACTGGCGGATAAACTGGTCGTTCTGATGGGCAGCATTCAGATACTCCTGCCATTTGCCATGGTGCCCGTAATAATCGGTCTCGCAAAACTCTACGAAGAGAAGCTTGGGATGCTTCTCCATGAGGGCTTTCAAGGCACGGTTCAGAGTCACGCTGTCATTTCTTACCTGTTTGCTCACCCTATGAGGAGAGCGGAAATCCACCGGCAATTCGCTTCTGCGATAATTCAGGATATAAGGAATCACATCCCAACTCGCCACGGCATTCACCCTGTCCTTGTACTCAGAACAAGCCTCAGCCAATTCCAGAACCGAGCGGTTAAGATTATACTGCTTGCGGTTATCAAAGATATGCTCATCATCGGTTACACCACAGAGCATCTCGCTGTAACCGGCATAGGATTTCCAGATGCCGTTTGCCACCTCCATCTTCGATTTCCGGTTACGGTTGCCTATCATGCAGCCCTTCTTCCTGCCCATCTCCCAGAGAAACGGCATCAGACTGTCGCGCCTGGCGCCCTCAAACACCTCCTGCCATCTCAAACCATCAATGGCAATCACTACCACACGCGATTCCTCCTTCTTGCTATCCTTGCCATACACGGCGAGCAGGAACAACAAGGGAAGAAGCAGCAACAATGGAATCATTTTCTTCTTCATAAGCCTGGTTCTCCTTTCTATAATAATAAGTATCGTAAGCGTTTTCTATGGCGGCAACGATTCGGCATTCTGCATGGTTCTCCCACATTCTGAACTCCACATCCTCCTCGTAATCACGGGCAAAAGCCTTCAGTTTATCGATGTCGAAATCCTCGCTCACCACGCCAGCCATTTCTCTTTCTGCATCCATCGCATTACATTCCTGCTCCACATGAGCCGGAATCAGCATGCAAGGCTTGCCCATGTAGAGTGCCTCGCAGACGCTCTCAAAGCCGGCGGTGGTGGTGAAAGCCTTGCAGCCAGCCATCATCTTGAGGAATTTTTCGTCGTTGATGCGATGGAAGGTGAGCGTATCATCCACCTTCAGTTCTTCGGGCGCATCAGGCTGATCCCAGAAAAAATGAAGACGGGTATGGGGATGCTTCTCGTGCCAAGCCTTCACATCCTCGGCAAAACCGGCATTCAGCATGTAGCCCATAATGTAGTCGCCATGATGGCGGATGATGGTCTTGGCTTCCTGACGGAGCAACGGCGGAACCACCTTAATGCCGTGCACAGGCTCATCCCCGTAGTCACGGATGGAGAGCGCCAACTTGGCTGTGGCTCCCATACAGGTGATACGGGTAAAGAATTTTAATAAAGATTCTGGTACGGAATACTTTCCAGGCATCTGGAAAGAAGGATGGAGGAAGAGGTACTGGTGACCGATGCAAACCTCAGGAATACCGAAACGGAAGAGAGAACAGGTAATGCCGCACAACACCTCGTAGAAATTGATGATGATGTCGGCTCCGCTCTTTTGGATATTCTTCCGTATCAAATGGATACTTGAAAGATAGTTGGGAACCAAGAGCGTATTGTAAGCCAGGGAGCGCAGGAGATTGAACTTGCGGTTTTCCTTAGACGGCAAGAAATTCGGACTGTCAAAAACCTCGATAGGAGTACCTATCTTATTCTGGAAGAACTCAGGAATCACCCTGTTCTTGCTCTTGCCCACTAAAACCTTCACTACTTCATGACCCTCGTGCAGAAGCATCTGCTTAAGCGCCAACGCCTGGGTGAGATGACCTCTACCCTCTCCTTGAATTACAAAAATTACCTTCATTTTTCTTTTTACATCTTTAAACATCTAATATTATGCTGGCGAAGCGGCAGATGCATGTTACACGAAGCTGTCCATCGCCCCTTTCCGAGTGCAAAGGTATAAGTTTCATATTTCAAAGATGTGAGAGAAAAATGAAGATAGGGTTAAAAACTCAGAATACGATTAGAGCCTTATTCCTGAATCGGGTTCAGGAATAAGGCTCTAAATAAAATACTAGAATATCGGCTGACCTACACAACCATTTGGCGCCTGCACATGAAGCAGGGCGGCGATGGTTGGCACAATATCGGTCATGAATGTCTGTCTGGTGGTTGCACCGTGCTGGATTCCCCAACCCATGAAAACCAAAGGAATGTGGGTGTCGTATGGATTCCACTCACCATGATCGGTTCCCTTCATGCCGTGGGCATAGAAATTCGGCTTCAATACGATGGCCACATCACCGCTTCGCTCACGGTTGTAACCATTCACGATGCGCATCTTCACATCCTCAGGAATGCTCTCGGTCATCGTCTTCTCCATATCGCAGGCATACTGCACGCAACTGTCTTCCTTCAACACGTCCACCACGCTCTGCTTAATCTTGGCGAAATCCAACTTGTTTTTCTTGATGATGTTACAGTTGAAAAACACCTGATAGTTCATCACGGTCTTCACCAGATTGCCCACGTTAGAATACTCCTGAGCCAGGGTCTGATTCAGTTTCTCAGCTACCGCATCACCATCCCAATTACCCGCTGGAATGCGGCGGTCTTGCAGGAAACGGACGTTGTTCATCGCTCCATGGTCGGCACTCAGGAAAACCAGATAATTTCCTTTGCCCACCTTCTCATCGAGAAAAGAAAGGAAATCGGCTATCGCCTTGTCCAGGCGCAGATAAGTATCCTCGGTCTCTACCGCATGAGTTCCCACCTGATGACCGATATAGTCCGTGCTGGAGCAGCTTACTGCCAGCAAGTCGGTTTCATCATCTGCACCCAACTGCTCGCCGTCTACCGCAGCCTTCGCCAAGTCTATCGTCAGCGAATTGCCGAAAGGAGTCTTGCGGATAATGCTGTAACCATATTTCTTATAAAGGGCTGGAAGATTGAGCGGCAGCGTAGCCTTCATGCCCTTGCGGATGCCATCCTCATACTCGTTCTCATCTTCCGTACTTTCAACGTAAGTATTCTCAGGATAGAGTGTATTCCATTTTTCCGAGAGATAACGCTCTGGCAGATGCTGGTTGTTGAACGCGTCCACCCACTTCGGCAACTGGTTTATATAATAAGAACTAGTGATAAACTTTCCGCTCTCATCATCAAACCAGTAGGCACCGTTCGGATTATGACCTGCAGGAAGAATGGAAGCACGGTCTTTCAATGCCACTCCCACTACCTTGGCTCTGCCGTTGGATGCAATCTTCATCTCATCTCCGAGAGTCGTAACCCAGAGGTTTCTAGGCGACATCAAGCCCGCCTTGCTGTTGGAGCCCACCGGCTTCACGGTTTCATCATCCGTGCAATACACCTTCTTGCCATTTTTCACAAAATTATTTCCGGCGATTCCGTGGATAGAAGGCACACTGCCTGTATAGAGACAAGTATGACCGATGGCGGTAACCGATGGAACATACGGAATACGGGTGTTTTCGCAAGAGAAACCCTCGTTGAGCAGTCGCTTGAATCCACCTTCACCATAGCGCTTCTGATAGCGATAGAGATAATCCCATCGCATTTGGTCAACCACGATGCCCACTACCAGTTTGGGGCGCTGAACGTTAGAAACATTCACCTGTTGGGCAGCAGCAGAGCCGCATCCCAGAAATGCCAACGCAATAAAACTAAATACCTTATTCATTTCTTTCTTCAAAAATACTGTAATGCTTTTTACCGCTGCAAAGGTATTTAAAGGATATTGCCATCATGTTACAAAGAAATGAAAGAAGAGTGAAGAAAAAAATACTGATTTCAACTTCATCTTTTCTTCACCAGATAGAAACCACGATGTAACAAAATCATTCTACTTTTGCAGTCGAAAAAAATAAATATGCAAGAAACAATAGATTATGAACAGATTTAAGATTGTATTAATGGCTTCCCTGCTCGTGCAGGGCGTAGCATGTCTGGAGGCGAAAGCCGACAATACTCCTGAAGGAAACAAAACTAATTCTAAAGCATTGGGCGTGAATGCCGTAAGCGGCAAGGTGACCAACGAACAGGGCGAGGCTTTGCCTGGCGTGGTGGTTCGCTGCGGAAACACGAATGTACAGACAGATTTGAACGGCGAGTTCCACGTCAACGTGAACGATGGCGACAAACTCACCTTTACTTATATAGGATACAACACCATCACCAAGGATGCTGACGACAACAACCTGAAGGTAGTGATGAAGGAAAATACACAAGCCCTGGGCGAAGTTATCGTCACTACCCAGAAGAAGAAGCAGAGCAGTTTGGAGATTCCTGTGGCTGTAAGTGCCATAACAGGTAGCGTGATGGAGAAACTCAATCTCCACCAGATGGACGACGTGGCTCAGTTTACCCCAGGCGTTCAGATTCAGCTGCAGAGTCCTAACAACCCTGGCTACGTGATTCGTGGTGTAACTTCAGATGGCGGCGAGGCTTATTCCCAGCCAAGAGTTTCCGTGTTTATGGATGGCGTTTCTACATCTAGAAGCCGCTCTTCTGCCGTTGAACTATTCGACTTGGAACGATTGGAAGTAGTAAAAGGTCCTCAGGGAACTCTCTTCGGAAGAGGTGCTGAGATTGGCGGAATCAACATCATCCGCCACAAACCGGTAAATGAACAGAAGGGCGAACTTTCCCTGAACTACGGCAGCTACAACCAACGCCAGGTAACAGGTTTTATCAACACCCCAATCATTAAGGACAAGCTTGCCAACCGCTTTGCCTTCGACTACGATGCACGCGATGGTTTCATCAAGAACGAGGCAGGCGGCAGACTGAACGGCAAGAATGCCCTGGCTTTCAGAAACTCTACCCAATGGTGGGCTAACGATGATACTTCCGTGGGCGTGGTACTCGATTATCAGCACGATGATTATCCAGGCACTTCCTTCCATAGCATCAACCCAGCCTTTGGCAATAGCAACCCAAACAGTCCTGCAAACCTGGAAGCCGGCAAGCAGTTGGGCATCAAGCGAAACGTGGGTGGCGCCCTGCTCAATATCGACCACAACATCAGCAACCGCTGGTCGTTTAATTCCATCACCGGATTCAGAGCCTTCAACAGCAATGAGCATTTCGATGCAGATGGTACTTATCTCCCACTCCTGCTCTGCGAGGAAAAAGAGAAGGGAACTCAGTTTAGCCAGGAATTCAGATTCAATTATGATGACAAAAAGTTCTTCTCTGGCTTCGTGGGAGCCAGCTATTTCTACGAGAATTCATCACAGGATGTCAACGCCAAGGCGAATCTCCAGTACCTCTATCCGGTGTTTATCCAGAAGAGTGTGAAGGCTTCGCTCAGCAGTCAGATAGATAATGTAAAGGGATTGCTCAGCCAGTATCTTCCTGGCGCTTACCTGCCGATGGTAGATGTTGCACTCGCCCAGCTCATGAGCAAGTGGTTCCCTGAGAATCCTGAAAAAGATGCTGATGGCAAACTGAAGGCGCTGACCACCACTCCTGATATTTATGGTGATTTGAAGACTGCTCTGGGTGCTGTAGGAATGGATTTAGACCAGGTTCTTGCTGGCTTGGGCGATAACGGCAAACAGATTCAGGCTACCTTGCAGGGCATTTCGGCCAAAGTGCTCGATACTGCCTATACCGAACAGGGCAAGAATTACGGAACCAACCAGGCTGTAGAGGTTTTCGCTGACGGAACCTTCAAACTCACAAAGAATCTGAACTTCACCCTGGGTATCCGCGGAACTTATGAGAATCAGGAAACAGGCTACTCTTCAGCGACCGTACCAAGCATGTTTGGTGCCATACTTTATCGCCCTACCGAGGGTAGCGCCAAGGTAACTGCCAAGGAGAGCTACTGGTCGTGGGTAGGTCGTGCAGCCCTCAACTACATGATTGGTCGCAACAACATCTACGCCAGCGTGGCTCGTGGCCGTCGTCCGGGAGTGCTGTATTTCAACAACGATCCTAAGGATTTCGAGACACTCGACCCTGAAATCATCTACAGCTACGAGGCAGGTGTAAAGGGAAGTCTCCTGCAAGGCAGATTGAATTACGATTTCTGCGCTTACTATTATGACTGGTATAACTATCAGACATCGGTTTTCAACGCTACCACCAGCAAGTTTGAATACGATGATGCAGGTCGTGCCCACAGTTTCGGTCTGGAGGCAAGCATCAGCTACTCTCCATGCCGCTACCTGAATCTCTTCGGCAACTGGTCGTACATAGAGGGCAAGTTCAACGACAAGGATGACAACGGAAACGCACAGCTTTATGCCGGCAACCGCTTTCGCCTTACTCCAAAGAACAGTTTTGCCATCGGCTTCGACCTGAACGTGCCAACCGGCGAGAAGGCTTCCTTCTATCTCCGCCCTACCTATTCATGGAAATCGAAGGTGTTCTTCGAAGAGAGCAACGAGCCAGAGTTTACCCAGGATGCCTACGGACTGCTCAACTTCACAGCCGGTTACCGTTTCCAGCCAGGCAAGGTTTACTACGAGATTGGAGCCTTTGGCAAGAACGTACTCGATGAGAAATATATCGTAGATGCAGGTAATTCCGGCCGACAGATTGGTTTTCCAACCTACATCGGCGGTTCCCGCTCCGTTGTCGGCGTGATGTTTAAAATGGGATTCTAAGACAATAAATGCAGACTGGAATACGTTTCATAAGTATAACGAAATACATATTGAAGAAATATATTAAAGATAAAAACAATGAAAAGAATTTTGATTTATATGATGCTGCTGATGGGAGTGATTCTCCCATCCTCAGCCAAGGATAGAGCCCAGCAGGTGATTGCCCACAGAGGCTATTGGAAGACAGAAGGTTCTGCCCAGAACTCCATCTCTTCTCTTCAGAACTCTTATAAGATAGGGGTTTACGGCTCAGAGTTTGATGTTCATATCACACGCGACGGCGAGGTGGTAGTTTTCCACGATGATGATGTTGACGGCATCAAGATAGAGAATGCCAACTATGCCGATATCAAGGACAAGCGACTCAAGAATGGCGAGAAGATTCCTACCTTGAAGGACTATCTCAATGCTGCCAAGTCATTGGGCGATATGAAGCTCATCCTCGAAGTAAAAGAGCACATCCAGAAGAGCGATGAAGACCGCTGCATCGATGCCACCCTGAAGATGGTAAGAGAAGCCGGACTGGAAGCAAGAACAGAGTATATTTCCTTCAGCAAGCACGCCTGCGATTATCTCGTTCGCCACGCTCCAGGAGCCAAGGTTTCCTATCTCAATGGCGACCTAACCCCTCTCGATGCCAAGGATGCAGGCTATGCAGGCATCGATTACGAAGATAGCGTTTTCTACGAACATCCGTTATGGATCAAGGAAGCCCGGAAACTCGGCCTGATTACCAATGTCTGGACAGTCAACAATCTAAAAGCCATCAAATATTTCTTTAAGCAAGGCATCGATTACGTGACAACCAATGAACCGGAAAAAGCCAAGAATTTATAATACAACAATCAGAAAAAAGGGTAAGTTTCTCATCATGAGGGGCCTGCCCTTATTTTTTTTTGCAAAAAGATTTAAAAAATAAGCATGAACAAGACAAGGTAATGATATTTTGTTTATTTTTGCAGTATCATTGCAAACAAACAGATTTAAGATATGAAAAAACTACTCTTATCCATCGCCTTTCTGCTCCCTGGTATGGGAATGATGGCGCAGACTCAGGTAACGACTGCCGAAGGTATCCTCGAAGGAAAAGACCTCTCAGGCATCACAGTATTCAAGGGTATTCCGTTCGCTGCCCCTCCGGTAGGAAATCTCCGCTGGAAGGCTCCGCAGCCTGTACAGAAATGGCAGGGCGTTCGCGAGGCCAAGGAGTTCGGACCGAACCCGATGCAGGAACCTCTCTTCGGCGATATGAACTTCGGTGCGAAGACCAACAGCGAGGATTGCCTCTACCTTAATATATGGACACCGGCAAAGACCATGAAGGAGCATCTGCCGGTACTCATTTATTTCAACGGCGGAGGACTGATGGCGGGTAGCGGAAGCGAACCTCGATATGCGGGCGATGCGATGGCACGCAAGGGCATCATCTCCATCACAGCCAACTATCGTGAGGGCATCTTCGGATTTTTCGCCCACCCACAGCTCTCTAAGGAAACATCCTACAAGGGTTCCGGCAACTATGGATTCATGGACCAGGTGGCTGCCATCCAGTGGGTAAAGGATAACATCGAGGCTTTCGGCGGCGACCCTAACCGCATCACCATCGTAGGCGAATCGGCAGGTTCCATGTCGGTCAGCGCCCTGATGGCTTCCCCTCTCTGTCAGGGACTCTTTGCGCAGGCAATGGGTTCCAGTGGTTCGGTGATGGGATTCAAGAAGGTGGCTACGCTGAAGGAGGCCGAGGAGGAAGGCGTGCAGCTTGCCCAGAAAATAGCCGAGAAGATAGGTAAGAAAAACGGCAAGAAGGTGGGAAAGAAGGTCGGAATGAAGAATCTCAACGACCTTCGTGCCCTTCCTGCCGAGGAACTGATGAAGCTGGCGGAAGTAAGAGCGGTTCCTGTCTATAATATCGACGGATATTTTATGAAAGAACAGCCTGTAGAGGTATTTGCCAAGGGCGAGCAGACCAAGGTGCCTCTGCTTATCGGCGGCAACAACCAGGAGATGACTCCATGGGCGGTATTGATGGGCAAGCAGCCTACCGTCGAGAATCTGAAGGCGGGTGCCAAGGCTACTTTCGGAGAAGAGAACATCGATGAACTCTTCCGCCTCTACGGTATCAACAGCGATAAGGATGTATTGGAGCAGCCGGGCGTGAATCTAGCTTCGGATATCTTCCTCGATTATTCTACATGGAAGTGGGGCAACATGCACAAGCTGACCGGCGGACAGCCTGTTTACCGCTACCGCTATTGCCATCCTCGTCCTGCTATGGCCATCAAGGGCAAGGTGGCTGCATTGGCTGGCGGCGTGGTAGATGCCAAGGAAGATGCGGCTCCTGCGCCACAAGACAAGGGAGCCGTTCATTCTGCCGACATCGAGTATGCAATGGGTACATTGCCAACCAATCACGTGTTCAAATGGCAGCCGGAGGATTATATGATCAGCGACATCTTCAGCCAGTATTACGTCAATTTCGTAAAGACCGGCAATCCGAATGGTCTGGGTCTGCCTGAGTGGCCATCCACCAACGGCAAGGCAGTAGCCCCTGTGCTTCAGATAGACGTGAATACCGTCGTAAAAACTGATGCCCAAATGGAGAAGCGCTATGATTTCATAGACAAACTGTTTTGGAAGAAGAAATAATTCTCTCATTACATTGAATCAATCGGAATACAGATTTCATTGAATAAACCAGAAATAGAGATGTTTCAGAAATTCATTATCAATAGAGACGGAGTACTGAAGTTCGGGCGTGTCTACCTGCACCGTGACATGCTGTCACCCGGCGAGCAATGCACCTACGGGGGCGGTTTGTGGAAGATAGATGAAGGCAGAGGCGCCATTGTACTCTACGGCAGAAGTTTCGACTTCGGCCCTCCCGATTTCGACTTTGTGAAACAGATAGACTGGACGGGCTTGGGCGGCACCCCTCGCCCGCTCTTCTATCTGCCTCATTGGCCTAGCGAAGAAGAGATTGTGCCAGTCATCATCAATTAAGAAAATAGTATAATATTCTATAATTTTCTGTGTAAAACTTGCGGATAACAGAATAAAACACTATTTTTGCGAAGAGAAATCCTTCTCGGGGAAAGTGCTCTCTAAGAGAAGAGATTCCGTAAATAAGTAACAATTAAAAAGCAGTATAGTATGAAAAAGAAATTAGTTTTGACAGCAGCCGTCATCGCTGCATTATCAGTTGTCTCCTGCAATGGCAAGAAGACAAATAGCCAGGGGGCTGACCAAGATAGCCTCAGTTATGCTGAAAATGATTCGCTCAATTCCAACGATGTCATTCTCGATTCCATCGCCGGCACCTACGAGGGAACTCTCCCTGCTGCCGACTGTCCGGGCATCAAGACCGTTTTGACGCTCAACGCCGACAGCACCTACCAGTACTCAGCCGACTATCTGGAGCGCAAGGATGGTCACGACGAAGCAAGCGGTATCTTCAAGGTATTGGCTAACAACGTGGTAGAAATCACTCGTCCATCGAGCGGCGAGACATCTTACTACAAGGTAAAGGATGCCAACAGCCTCATCATGACCGATTCGCTGGGCAACGAGCCTGAAGGCGCCATGGCTAAGCACTATGTGCTGACTAAGAAAAGGTAAAAGAGCCTTTAAAAGGTAAAAGGGTAAAAAGAGCACCCTAGCTTAACATTCCGCTAGGCTCTTTTTACCTTTTTACTTTTTTACCTTTTTACCCTTAAAACGCCTTTTTTGCCGGTTCTCACAGCGCTATTATTACAAACCTGTTACATTCCTGCCTTTCAAGTTAAAATCAATTAAGTTTTGCACCGGAACCTTCGCTATTCCAGATATTTTTCCTAATTTTGCGCCCACGTTTCTAACAGATGAAATGATTTTAAGATTCAATGGTATATACTAAATAGATTAAGGATAAAGAAAAATGGAACATGTTTTTACTGAATCGATGTTTTTGGTGGGATTCGTGATTTTCATCGCCGCCATACTCGTATTAGACATGCTGGTCATCGACCGAAAGGCACATGTGGTGTCTATCAAGGAAGCCGGTTCATGGACGGCTGTATGGATTATTCTCGCGCTCGCCTTCGCCGTATTCATCTATTTTCATGGAGACATGGTGCACGGCATCGAGAACTTCGACGACCTGAAGCTGATAGCCTCGCGCTATGCTTCGCATCTCAAACTGGATCCGAACGACTATGAGGGGAGTCTGCAGCAATACCGGCACTATATGACCATCTCCTACATCTCGGGTTATCTGATAGAGAAGACGCTCTCGGTTGATAATCTCTTCGTGATGATGATGATTTTCACCTCGTTCGGAGTGGACAAGAAAGATTACCAGCACGTACTGAACTGGGGTATCCTGGGAGCCATCGTGCTGCGCTTCGTCTTCATCTTTGCGGGTGCTGCGCTCATCAGCCGGTTCGCCTGGATATTACTCGTATTCGGAGGATTCCTGGTTTACAGCGGTGCCAAGATGTTCCTCAACAGGAACAAGAAGGAAGAGATCAATGCCCTGGAGCATCCGGTAGTGAAGTTCATGCAGAAGCGCCTGCATCTGGGTCCGCTGGTGATGACGGTGGTATTCATCGAGTTCTGCGACCTGATTTTCGCCTTCGACAGCATCCCAGCCGTATTCTCGGTATCGCTCGACCCGTTCGTGGTGTTCTTCTCGAATATCTTCGCCATCCTGGGCTTGCGTGCCCTCTTCTTCCTGCTGGCAGCGATAGCAGACAAGTTCCGCTATCTGAAGGTGGGTGTGAGTGTGCTGCTGGTGTTCATCGGTGTGAAGATGCTCATCCACGATTTCTTCGAGATTGATGCAGTCAGTTCGCTGGTATTCATCATCCTCGTACTGCTCGTCAGCATCGGGGCTTCGGTGGTGATTCCGCAGAAACAGGAAGCGTTGGAAAATACGAAATAAGCAAACCATTCGTAAAGGAGATTATCATCAGGTAATCTCCTTTCAGGAAAACATAAAAAGGGCGATTGCTATTCCCTACGCAAGGGATAAGCAATCGCCCTTATCTTTTATGAATTCAGTTCAGAAAGAAGAGCAAATGAATTGGCTTTCCCTTCGGCCGCCGAACTTTGTTTCTTCACTCTTCTCTCTTCACTCAATTTACTTCCAAGGATTCTCTGTTGGGTAAGGCAGGCTAGCTGGCTGGTTGTAAGCGATATCCTTGATGCCGAGATACTTGAATACCTCGAACAAGGTCTTACCTACGTGAGAGAATGCTACGGCTCCGTGATGTGGATAACCCTTCTGAATCAATACGTGACGATAGAAGCGGCCCATCTCGTTGATGGCGAAGATACCGATACCACCGAATGAACGGGTAGGAACATCGAGAACCTCACCCTCTGCGATGTAGCTGCGGAGGTTGCCCTCTGAATCGCACTGCAGACGGTAGAATGTGATGTCAGAAGCTGCGATATCACCCTCCAAAGTACCACGGGTGAAGTCTGGTTTACCACCATTCTCCAACAAACGGTTCTGGATGAGCTGATACTTAATCTTACGGCTAGAGCACATCTTGCACTGTGGAGTGTTACCGCAGTGGAAGCCCATGAAGGTATCAGTCAACTTATAATCGTACTTGCCCTTGATGTCCTCATCATAGATATACTGAGGAACTGAGTTGTTGATATCGAGCAATGTAACGGTATCGTCAGAAGCACACATACCGATGTACTCAGAGAGCGCACCATAGACATCAACCTCGCAAGCTACAGGAATGCCACGGCTAACGAGACGGCTGTTTACATAGCAAGGCTCGAAACCGAACTGGCTTGGGAATGCAGGCCAGCACTTGTCAGCGAATGCTACATACTGGCGAGAACCCTTGTGAGCCTCTGCCCAGTCGAGCAATGTCAACTCAAACTGTGCCATTCTGCGGCTGAGGTCAGGATAGTAGCAGCCTTCGCCCATCTCCTTGGCCATATCAGCGCAAACCTCGTCGATACGTGGATCGTTCTCGTGCTCCTTGTAAGCTACGAGAAGGTCGAGCTCTGAGTTCTCCTCAATCTCAACACCGAGTTCGTACAAGCCCTTGATAGGAGCGTTGCAAGCGAAGAAGTCCTGTGGACGTGGACCGAAGGTGATAATCTTCAAACCCTTCAAACCGAGGATAACGCGAGCTACTGGTACGAAGTCCTGAATCATCTTAGCTACGTCCTCTGCTGTACCTACAGGATACTCAGGGATGTAACCCTTCAGGTGGCGCATGCCGAGGTTGTAAGAGCAGTTGAGCATACCGCAGTAAGCGTCGCCACGACCATTAATCATGTCGCCGTCACCCTCTGCAGCTGCAACAAACATACAAGGACCATCGAAGTTCTTTGCAATCAAAGTCTCAGGAGTCTCAGGACCGAAGTTACCGAGGAATACAACCAAAGCGTTGCAGCCCTGCTCTTTCACTTCGCCCAAAGCCTTGAGCATATCTTTCTCGTTCTCAACTGTAGTCTGGCAGTTGAAGATTTCACCCTTGTACTCTTTTACGATGTTCTCACGGCGCTGAGTAGAAAGCGCGATTGGAAAACAGTCACGGCTAACGGCAATAATACCGAGCTTTACTTGTGGAATGTTGTTGCTTACCATAATTTTAGTTTATTACTTAAGTTTTTGTATAAATTGCTTATATTTATTGATTCTTTACTAAATTTGTTTGGCTGACAATTATTCATTGTTCCGAGCACAAAGGTACAAATATATTTTGTATCACCAAGCGTTTTAAGGAATTTTTAATTCAAAAAAATGGCGCAAAACCGAAATTCTGCGCCAAATGTAACATATGATAAAGTTCTTGATACATTTCATACATGTCTCTATTATCATCTGATACCCCTTTTCTGCCTTAACATCTTCTTTAATATCTTCGCAGCGGGCGGTACCGGATGGTATAAATCTGATTGAAGTACTCCTTCCAGCTGTTCGGCTCCTTGTCATCATCACGCACGATGCGGATGCCATAGAATCGGGTACCCGTCTCCTTGTATTCCCGGAATCTCGACAACAGCTGCTGTGGCGGATCTGGAATCAGGAAGTCGGTAATCCAAAGCACATCGGCATTCACGTAATGGAGTCCGTCGTTGTCGAGAAGGTCGAACATCTGGGTCATCATCTTCTTTGCCGATGTTCCGCCTCCGATAAATGGAAGGTGGGTTGTGGTAGGCTGCCGCCGGATGCCTCGCCCGGTATGCGCCTGTCCATCTCCGTCGGACGGAGCTGCATCTGCTTCGGCTGATTCCATCATAGTGATTCCTATTCTCTTCAGGCGCTCTGCCTTGCGCTTCGCCATCAGGTCGATGGCACGGGTACTGACGGAGAAATCTATCAGGAAGCAGTCTCGCTCCAGATCTTCTGCCGTTTCTTCCAGCAGAGAGATGAGTGTAGAGGATATCCTTTCGGGCGTGCCATACATACTGGCTGAGGTGTCCAGGCAGACAATCATCGGCCCCTTGCGGGAGGCATGGGTAAAGCCGAGTTTGCGGGATGGTTTCGACATTTCGCTCTTATAACGGAAGGTCTGGAGTCTTCGCGTGCGATACTTATAGATAAAGAGGCCCTCCATATCTTCATCGCTGTACTGTGCCAGTTCAAGGGGGAGAAGGGAGTTGAGATCATCGCCCACGGTAATGCCCTCGATATCGCTACCTGCAGAATGCTCCATCTTCATCTCTACGCCCGATGCGATGGTGAGCCGGTCTTTGCCGTTGGCATCGGCTACTCGTCCCATCTTCGCCACAATTTCCTTGATTTCGGGGTATTTATCCTGAATCTTCACCTGGTTCAGACGGCGTTCAAACTCCGTTTCGGTCCATCCGTTCGTCATCAGTTCCCAGGCTTGTACGGCGCGCTGTTCCGAAACGCCCTTCGTCTTCATGTTGCGGGTTATCTGGTCCATCATGCGCACCAGTCCTGTTTCGAAGTTGTTCTGGCGCAGGGAGATGAAGTCCTTCAGCTTGTTCAATACCTGATGGTCGATGCAGACCTTCCAGTCTCTTACCAGCCTTTCCCAGTTTTCTGGTTTCGAAGCCCCGTCTCCTGTCATCAGCTTGAGGAAGAAAGGCTTATCGAACCCATCTTCAGCATGTTCCTGTTCCAGCTGGTCGAGCAAAGGGAGCCACACCTGTTCATCCATCCGCTTGAAGGGAGCCCAATCGAGCACATCATCTGCCCGATGACTCTCGGTCCAGGCACGCTGACGCTGGAACCGCATGTGGTGGACGCATTCCACGATGAATTTTCCCACGCTATCATAGAACACCTTGCTCTTAATCTTGCTGTTCACCACCTGTCGCACGAATTTCTGCACCTCTTCGCCAGTTTCTTCTATGGTTACTTTCAGGGTAAAGAGATGAATGAGATAATCCTTCAGTGGGTCTTCCTTCAAATTCCAAGGCATGGCGGTGCCTGTCGGATTAGGAATCTTCACCTGTCCCGACTTGCAGAAGTCATCCAGCATCTTCAAGTAATACTGTGCCTCCGCCAAGTCCTTGTTATTCTGGTATTTCATAGGAGTAAATCCTTATTTTTTCTCCATCAGATATTCTGCGAAGATTCTTGCAGCACTCTCTACTTTGGCTGCACAAGGACGAGACTTGTAATATTCTGCCGTTCTTGCCGAAGCCACATAGCTGGACTGCGCTTTCTCGTGGCCCTTCAAGCCGAGGATTTCGGCACAGATGATACTGCCGTTCTGCTCCTTCGATTTGGCAAGCAAATCCTGCACCACCTTATAACATGCCGACTTGCCCTCACGGTCATCCCCCTCGGTCTGTCCGCAATCCAAGCCAACGAGCACCACGATGCCCGAAACAGCACCACACATCATTCTCATTCTGCCTACTCCACCACCGAAGCCGGCGCCAATGCGCTTCGCCATCTCATCATCAAGACCATATAAATCGGCAAAGGCAGCCACTACCGACTGGCAGCAGCCATAGCCCTGCATAAAGTTATCCACAGCCTGGTGAACACGTGCCTCCAACTCTGGAGTCAATATTTTCTGTTCATTCATCATGTTTAGAGTCTTCTATATATAATAATGTAATAGGAGGCGATTAAACCTCATAAAGTTTCATCGTATCCTGACGGGTAAACGCCAGCTCCTTATAGAAATCGCGGAGATAAGCCGATATTTCCGCCTTATCATCAGCAGATGCGAAGAGATTCTCGCCCAACTGCCTTTCCAGCGAGCTCAAGCCATCCGAAAGGTTTTCTATCTCTCCCTCGTAATCCCTTCCATCCTCCGGATTCCTGCGTACACGATGATACTTAATATCCTCAGCAAGCGCATTCTTCATCTCCACGAGTTTATCTGCAAAAGGAGAAAAGAGGGCACGGATCACGATGTTTCGGATAGCATCCCACTCTTCCGGTTCCTGCCACAGACAATGGTAGATAGGAAGCAAATCGCAGATATCCACCTCTTCCCTATCCTGCATAAAGGCAGAAGTGCGAAGCAGGCGGACGATATTCTTCCATCTTCGGTCACTCACATAGATATTTCTGCGCTCGGCAGCCTCATCCACATTCACAGCTCTCAGAGATTTACGGATAGCGGAAATTGCATCGAGCACCTCGATTTTCACGCCAATCTTACAGATTTTCTCCGCCCATTCAGCATACTCCTCAGCAGTAATCTTCAAATCAGAAAAATCTGCGGAATCAGATTTCCCCATAGAACCAGAAGAATCTGTGGAATCTGTGAAATCTGTGGGACCTAAGAAATCCGTGGGAGCCTCCAGCAGCATCGCCCGGAAATTCTTCTCCAGCTTAATCGGTCGGCTTTCTATTCTGATGACGAATCGGTCCCAGAGCGCCTCCAGTCCTTCTCCCTTAGCCGGCAACTCATTGCTTGCAGCCACGAGAAGTTTCAGAGGAAGATGCATTTCCCGATTGCCGTTACGGAAGATTTTCTCGTTAATCACCGTAAGGAGCGTGTTCTGGATAGCAGGTCCCGCCTTCCAGATTTCATCCAGGAAAACCACATCGGCAGTAGGCAGATAACCCTCCACCGCACGCTCGTAAGTATCCGAAGTCTTCAGTTTCTGAATGCTCACCGGACCGAAGATTTCATCGGGTGTAGAGAATCGCGACATCAGATACTCAAAGCTCTGAGCATCCCTGAACGCCGTCTTCAACTGTCTGGCTACCATACTCTTTGCCACACCCGGAGGTCCCAGCAGGATGATACTCTCACCTGCCAGAGCAGCCAGGAGCGAGAGCGATATCTCCGTCTCCTTCTCATAAATGCCCCGGTTCATCTCCTGGAGCAAGAGTTTGAATCTTTCAATCATTTTTTCTAATTATTTCTTCATTTCTCTTCTTCCACTTTCCAATCAGCAACAGTTCCTGTCTCCGACGAGATATTTACACCAATTTTATGTATTATCTTTTCCGAAGCCAAGAACTCCTTGGCGTATCCCATATCATCTATCTGCTTCAAAGCTGCCTCTGCCGAACCATCAAGTTTGAACTCGAAGATATAGACATGCTCCGATGTTTCCACACAGCAGTCGAGACGACCATAGCTTTGTTCTTTCTCTATATAGGTAATATAGCAGCTGGCAATACGGAAGATGAGATAGAGCGTATAAGTAAAGTATCTCTCCTTTTCGGTCTCATTTTCCTTACGGCGAGCCGTGTATGGAATGCTAGCTAGGAAAGAAGTAAGGAGAGTTTTGAACTTTTCCAACTCCCCACGCTTCAAGGCTATAACGGCACTACGTACCCATGAGCCAGCATCCTCCTTAGTAGCGAGATAACTATTAGCGGTCATCGTAAGAAAACCTTTTTTCACCTCGTCATTCGGGAAATCAAGCAGATATGTACGCATTTCACGATCGAACCCCTTGATGGTGAGATAACCGCTCTGATAAATCATAGGAAGAGGTTTCTCTTTATCTGCACGATAGTCAACAAACTCACTCTCGTCATAATACTTGCCTGTCAAATCGTTGAGGTTTTCATTGCTGTCTTGCAAAAGACGAACCAAATAAGTTGGCGTACCTGTGCGAAACCAATAGTCACGGATATCCATCTTGAAAAAAGTATTGAGAATGCTAAAAGGATTATAAACTCCTTTCAATCTATTTCCAAAATGGTAACCGTCAAACTGTCGTCTTAGCACCTCATGCATTTCTTCATAAGAATATCCATAGTTGTCAGCAAGTTCTTGTATCGCAGATTTGAAATAAAATTCTAATTCGTCATCCGTAATACCACATAGCGCATCAAACTGATTATCCATACTGATATCGTTAGGCTGATTGAAACCGCTGAACACACTAATCTGCGAGAACTTGGTAACACCAGTAAGCAATACGAACTGCAAGTCAGCATCGGCAAGTTTGAAAGTAGAATAGAAAGCCTTGAGGATGTTGCGGTGGTTCTCCTCCAAGGTAATATCCACATTGTTGACACGAATCTTCTCAGGCAAATCCATCACATCAAGCAAAGGCTTGTCGTATTCATCTATCAAGACCACACAACGAAGCCCCGTCTGCTGATGGGCAGACTTCAATACATACGCAAACCTGTCACCTATTGAGTTATGATAAGGATCACGTCCATATTGCGCCTCCTGTTCTTCTACAAAACCAGTAAGCGTTTCTATCAGAGCATCTTTATCATTGTAATTCTTTCCATTGAAATCCAGATGGAATACAGGATAGGTTTTCCACTCCTTCTCCAAGGCATCAATCTTCAAGCCTTTGAACAACTCTTTCTTACCCAGATAATAATTCTCGAGAGTAGAAACAAGCAGACTCTTTCCGAATCGACGAGGACGACTCAGAAAATAGATTTTGCCAAGAGTAAGCTGATAAACCAAATCTGTCTTATCAACATATACATAACCATCATTGATGATCTGCTCAAACGACTGTATTCCTATAGGATATTTCATACTTCAAATATTTAAATACCATTACTTGATTGCAAAGTTAAGCAAAGAAAATGAGAACGCCAAACTTTTCCTTGCTTTTTGTACCAACAGGACCCGGAAATCAGCTTTTAACTATCTACATACAAAAAGCGGATGCCTGGCCCTTTATTACCAAGCATCCGCTCTTGTCATATTCTTTTATATAAATAAGGTATGGCTTACTTTACGTTGCCCACCTTAATCAAGTACTCAGCAATCTGAACAGCGTTCAGGGCAGCACCCTTACGAATCTGGTCGCCAGTCAACCACAATGTGTTACCATTGTCATCAGCCAGATCCTTGCGGATACGACCTACATATACATCGTCCTTACCAGCACTCTCCAATGGCATTGGATAAACGTAGTTCTGGGCATCATCCTTTACAGTTACGCCTGGAGCAGCCTCCAAAGCCTTGCGGATGTCCTCTACTGCCAATGGCTTCTCAGTCTCAAACCAAACACTCTCTGAGTGAGAACGGAGTGAAGAAACGCGAACGCAGGTAGCACTGGTGCGAACATCAGAGTGCATAATCTTGCGGGTCTCGTTATACATCTTCATCTCCTCCTTGGTGTAATCGTTAGGAGTCATCTTGTCAATCTGTGGAATGACATTGTATGCCAACTGATGAGGGAACTTATTGATATGCTCAGTCTTACCAGTCTCGATGATATCCTTATACTGCTGCTCAAGTTCAGCCATGGCAGCAGCACCAGCACCTGAAGCACTTTGGTAAGAAGAGATATGAATCTTCTTGATATGGCTCAAGTTATCGATAGGCTTCAACACTACTACCATCATGATGGTGGTACAGTTAGGGTTGGCGATGATGTTGCGAGGGCGGTTCAGGGCATCCTCAGCATTTACCTCAGGCACAACCAGAGGCACGTCGTCGCACATACGGAATGCGCTAGAGTTATCAATCATCACGGCACCATACTTGGTGATAGTCTCGGCAAACTCCTCTGAAGTGCCGCCACCAGCAGATGTGAAAGCAATATCGACATCTTTAAAGTCATCGTTATGCTGCAAAAGTTTGACCTCATAGTCCTTTCCCTTGAAGTTGTATTTTCGTCCGGCAGAACGCTCTGAACCAAACAACACCAAATCATCCATAGGGAAATTTCTCTCAGCAAGGATACGCAGGAATTCCTGTCCTACTGCGCCACTTGCACCAACAATTGCTACTTTCATAATCGAATCTTTTAATTTATAAAGTTGTTATAAGTGTAAACTGTGGAAGAGAAAGCCAGCCTCCTTATCATCATCTTCATGATTCCTCATCTTCTGATAGCCGGAAACTGCTTATTTTCTCAAATCCGCTGCAAAGTTAAGACTTTTTCTACAATATCAAGCATAAATTCCCAAAAATTATTGCTTTTTGCTGCAAATTTATCATTTTTGCTTACTTTTCTGCAAGAATATGCAGAAAATTGGAGAAAAATAGTTGCAATTACGTTTGGTAGTTCAAAAGAAAACTTGTATCTTTGCCTGCAACTTATTACTCCTGTCCTTAATAAGGAGACAAGGGTATGAACAGAAAAGACTATCAATGAAAATATGGAATGGCTTAAAATAACAACCAACAGCGAAATCATCCGGATTCCAACCGATGAGATCATTTTCATCAAAGGCGATGGAAACTACTCCGACATATTCCTTGCCAATGGCAAAAAAGAGAATGTGATCAGCCAGTTGCACGACCTGATGGACAAGTTGACCGCCCTCAACTACAATCCGTTCTATCGGGTAGGCAAAAGTCTCATCATCAACCGCGACTATATCTTCAAGGTAAATCCGGGACTTCAGAGAATCATCCTCTCCAATAGCCGATTGGAAAAGGATATCCTCATCAAGGCATCCAAGGATGCACTTAAAAATCTGAAAGAGAAGTTGGAAACAGAAGAAGAATTAACTTTAGAAAAGGAAGGAGGTAACTCATGAACGACGATAAGATTTTCATCCAGGACTTCGAAGGCAACAGCAAGAAGGGCCTCATTTTTGTAGATGATGACTCGGATGTCATCATCGAACAAGATGCGCCTACATCTGATACAGAGGTTTCTTCAGCCTTCAGCTTTCTGATGACATCCATCTGAATGTTGCG
>ENA-OPSA01000008-OPSA01000008.1-human-gut-metagenome-genome-assembly--contig:-NODE-8-length-76987-cov-12.535005_pt1 | contig 76987 bp, 78 predicted proteins | sample MGYA00241804_ERZ501899 | MGnify/ENA primary metagenome ERZ501899 (study PRJEB25962, sample SAMEA2042110) | human gut metagenome | biome: human gut; feature: human-associated habitat; material: faeces...
ATTACTTCTTGTTGATAGCGAGGTCGATAGCTACAGCGATAGCAACAGTAGCACCTACCATAGGGTTATTACCCATACCGAGGAAGCCCATCATCTCTACGTGAGCAGGAACTGAAGAAGAACCTGCGAACTGAGCGTCTGAGTGCATACGACCCATAGTATCAGTCATACCGTAAGAAGCAGGACCTGCAGCCATGTTATCTGGGTGCAAAGTACGGCCTGTACCACCACCAGAAGCTACTGAGAAGTATGGCTTACCAGCAGCAATACGCTCCTTCTTGTATGTACCAGCTACTGGGTGCTGGAAACGTGTAGGGTTTGTAGAGTTACCTGTGATAGATACGTCTACATCCTCGCTCCAGTTGATAGCAACACCCTCGCGAACGTCGTCAGCGCCATAGCAGTTAACCTTAGCACGTGGACCGTCGCTGTAAGCGATACGGTTAACAACCTTCAACTCACCTGTATAGTAGTCGAACTTTGTCTGTACGTATGTGAAACCGTTGATGCGGCTGATGATCTGAGCAGCATCCTTACCAAGACCGTTCAAAATAACGCGCAATGGGTTCTTGCGAACCTTGTTTGCCATCTCAGCAATCTTGATAGCACCCTCAGCAGCAGCGAAAGACTCGTGACCAGCCAAGAAAGCGAAGCACTGAGTCTCCTCACGGAGCAAACGAGCAGCCAAGTTACCGTGACCGAGACCAACCTTACGGTCGTCAGCTACAGAACCAGGGATGCAGAAAGCCTGCAAACCGATACCGATAGCCTCAGCTGCATCAGCAGCTGTCTTAACACCTTTCTTGATAGCGATAGCAGCACCAGCTACATACGCCCACTTAGCGTTCTCGAAGCAGATACGCTGAGTATCTTCACACATCTGATAAGGGTCAACACCTGCGTCCTCGCAGATTTGATTAGCCTCTTCCAAGCTCTTGATACCGTTAGCATTAAGAGCAGCAAGAACCTGCTTCTCGCGACGTTCCTGACTTTCGTAACTTACTTTTCTAATCATATCTGTATCTCCTTATTATTCTTTACGTGGATCAATAGCTTTAACAACACCCTGCTCAGCAGTTGTACGACCGTAGCTACCTGTGAACTTCTTGACAGCCTCGTTAGCGTCCATACCGTTCTTGATAGCTTCCATCATCTTGCCGAGGTGAACATACTCATAACCACAAACCTGGCTGTCCTTATCGAGGAACTGCTTTGTGATGTAACCCTCTGTCAACTCGAGGTAACGTGTACCCTTAGCTACAGTACCATAGAGAGTACCAGTCTGTGAACGAAGACCCTTACCCAAGTCCTCAAGACCTGCACCGATAACGAGACCGCCCTCAGAGAAAGCGCTCTGGCTACGACCGTAAACAATCTGGAGGAAGAGCTCGCGCATAGCTGTATTGATAGCATCGCATACGAGGTCAGTGTTCAAAGCCTCAAGAATAGTCTTGCCTGGGAGAATCTCAGAAGCCATAGCAGCTGAGTGAGTCATACCAGTACAACCGATAGTCTCAACAAGAGCCTCCTGAATAACGCCTTCCTTGATGTTCAAAGAGAGCTTGCAAGCACCCTGCTGAGGAGCACACCAACCCACACCGTGAGTATAACCAGAGATGTCTTTGATCTCTTTTGCCTGAATCCATTTTCCCTCTTCAGGAATTGGAGCTGGTCCGTGGTTAGGACCCTTAGCGACAACGCACATGTTGTCTACTTCTTTAGAATAGATCATATTCGCTAAATTTTATATTAATGAATATTATAAGTATAAAGTTCTGTACTTAATTCATATTGTTTTGCTGAAACATCGGTGCCATCACCTCAATTCCGAGCACAAAAGTACAAAAAAAATCCGGAAAATACCTAAAAATGGGTATTCTTTTTAACTCTTTAACCTAATATTTAGATTTTTTCTTGGGTTTATGCACAATTTCATGTATCTTTGCAAACTGAAAATTGCAATTTTGTAGATTATGATCGAAGTAAAGATAAACGATGCCAAGCTTCAGCAGGCTGCCGAGGCGGGCATGGATGAATTTGTAAAGGCTTTCGTGGATGCCATCCGCGAAGCGATTGGTGGTGAACTGACTGCCGAAACCATGGCGCAGCTCAACAGCGACCAGATTACTCTTTTGGCTTGGGATATCCTGCATGAGGAGATGATGGATGGCGGAATGGTTCAGCTCATACATAACGGTTACGGTGCTTTCCTCTGGAAGAACCCTACCGACAAGGCGTTTAAAAACTGGGGATTGACAGAACTCGCCAAACTCATCAAGAAGAGTCATTTCCTGTATAAAACAAACCATGAGGAGATTGAGCGCGATCTGACCGATGAGGAGTTTATGGCGCTCTACGAAAAATTTCCTGAGTTTGATGATTTTGACGATGAGTTCGTTGAGAACGAAGAAGAGTGGACCAGCAAGGTTGCCTTCTACATCGATGATCATATCGACAATTTCTGCGAAATTGTCAAACTATAAACTTATAATACATTATTATATATATGAACAAGCAAGAACAGGAACTCCGTAAGAAGAGTCCGATACAGATACGCAACAAGAAGGCTTCGTTCGAGTACTTCTTCGTTGATACTTATACCGCAGGCATTGTGCTTACGGGAACAGAGATTAAGTCAATCCGTGGCGGAAAGGCTTCGCTGGTAGATTGTTATTGCGATTTCTATCAGGGCGAACTTTGGGTCAAGGGAATGAACATCTCTCCTTATTTTTATGGTTCTTTCAGCAATCATGAGGCTCGCCGCGACCGCAAGCTTCTTCTCACCAAGCGCGAATTGCGCCGTCTTGAAGAGGACAGCAAGCAGCCTGGTTTCACCATTGTTCCAACCCTCATCTTTATCGATAATCACGGTAGAGCCAAGGTGGATATTGCCCTCTGTAAGGGAAAGAAGGAGTATGACAAGCGCCAGACTCTGAAGGAGAAGGAAGACAGAAGGGAGATGGATAGAGCAATCAAGCACTTTTAGACAATGAAGAATTTAAGAGAGATTGTAAAGGAGAAAATTCTGATTCTCGATGGTGCCATGGGTACTGAGATTCAGAAGTATAATCTTACAGAAGAAGACTTCAGAGGCGAGCGGTTCCGCGATTTGCCGGGTATGATGAAAGGCAACAACGATATGCTCAACATCACTCGTCCTGATGTGATATCTGATATTTACCGACGCTATCTGGAGGCTGGCGCCGATATTATTACCGCGAATACTTTTTCGTGCCAGCGCATTTCGCAGGCTGATTATCACCTGGAGAACTGCGCCCGCGAAATGGCATTCGAGGGTGCCCGACTGGCACGTATCGAATGCGATAAGTTTTCTACGCCTGATAAACCACGCTTCGTTGCAGGAGATGTGGGACCAACCAACAAGACTTGCTCCATGAGTCCGGACGTCAGCAATCCTGCCGCCCGCGAGATTACCTACGATGAGCTTTTCACCGATGTATGCGAACAGGTGGACGGACTTATCGAAGGCGGTGCTGACGTGATTCTCATCGAAACCATCTTTGATACACTCAACTGCAAGGCGATGATAGATGCTGCGCTCACCATGATGAAGAAACATGGAGTAGAGTTGCCTGTCATGATCAGTCTTACGGTAAGTGATCTGGCGGGCAGAACGCTCAGCGGTCAGACTGTAGATGCTTTCCTTGCTTCGCTTTCTCCTTATCCTATCTTCTCTGTCGGCATGAACTGCGCCTTTGGTGCTCCTCAGATGAAACCTTTCATCGAGCACATGGCTCAGGTTGCACCTTATTATATTAGTGCGCATCCTAATGCCGGTTTGCCTAACGAAATGGGCGAATATGACGAGACAGCCGAATCGATGGCTCCGCAAATAGCCGAATTCATCGATGAAGGCATCGTGAACATCATAGGCGGATGCTGCGGTACAAGTCCTGAATTCATCGCTCATTACGCCCGTATAGCCGAGGGTAAGAATCCGCACAAAGTTGTGGAGAAACCTAAGTATATGTGGCTCTCGGGATTGGACCTTCTGCAGGTCGATGATTCCGTACATTTACCGGTTGACGCCAGTCGGTTTGTTAATGTGGGCGAACGCTGTAACGTGGCTGGTAGCAGGAAGTTCCTGCGTTTGATTAACGAAAAGAATTATGAAGAAGCCATCGGTATTGCCAGAAAGCAAGTGGCTGATGGAGCAGCTGTCGTTGACGTGAATATGGACGATGGTTTGCTCGATGCGAAAGCCGAGATGGTTAACTTCCTGAATATGATTGCAGCCGAACCAGACATTGCGAAGGTTCCGGTGATGATTGACTCTTCCAAATGGGACGTCATCGTGGCTGGCTTGAAGTGCTGCCAGGGCAAGTGTATTGTCAATTCCATCAGTTTGAAGGAGGGTGAGGAAGTATTCCTTTCTCATGCCCGCGATGTGTTGCGCTATGGTGCGGCAGTCGTTGTGATGTGTTTTGATGAAGTAGGACAGGCTACCACTTTCGAGCGCCGTATCGAGATAGCAGAACGTGCTTATCATCTTCTGGTAGACAAGTTGGGTATGAATCCGCTCGATATCATCTTCGACCCGAACGTACTTGCCATAGCTACCGGTATGGAGGAGCATGATAATTATGCCGTTGAGTTCATCCGTGCAACGGAGTGGATTCATCAGAATCTGCCTGGCGCACATGTCAGCGGAGGTGTCAGCAACCTCTCGTTCTCATTCCGTGGCAATACTTATATCCGTGAGGCTATCCATTGTGTTTTCCTGCATCATGCCCAGCAGGTAGGTATGGACTTTGGTATTGTAAATGCCAAAGCCAGAATGGATTATAATAAAATTCCTGAAGAACAGCTTCAGCTCATCGAGGACGTGGTGCTGAATAGGAGAAAAGGTGCAGCTGATGAACTCATCGAGCTTGCGGCAGAGATAAAAGCCCAGGCTGATGCTGCCAAGGCTGCAGCTAAGGCAGGCGGTGCTGCTCCCAAGAAACCGGCTGCTCCTGAATGGCGAAAGGAGAGTGTGGAAGAACGTCTGAAGTATGCGCTGAGAAAGGGGATCACCGATTTCCTGCAGCAGGATATTGACGAAGCGCTTGCCAAATATCCTCATGCAGTAAACGTAATTGAGGGTCCTCTGATGGACGGCATGAACCTGGTAGGCGAACTTTTTGGAAAAGGTGAAATGTTCTTGCCGCAGGTTGTCAAGACGGCTCGCACGATGAAATCGGCAGTTTCTATCCTTCAGCCTCATATCGAGGCAGAAAAACAGGGTGGAGCAACAACTGCCGGAAAGATTCTGATGGCAACCGTGAAGGGCGATGTTCATGATATCGGAAAGAACATCGTCTGCGTGGTTATGTCATGTAACAATTACGAAATCATCGACTTAGGTGTGATGGTTCCAGCCGAACAGATTGTACAGAAAGCTATCGATGAAAAGGTAGATGCAATCGGTTTGAGCGGACTTATCACTCCTTCGCTTGAAGAAATGGTTCATGTGGCCCGGGAAATGCAGAAAGCTGGTTTGCGCATTCCTATCATGGTGGGTGGGGCAACGACGAGCGAACTGCATGTGGCTCTGAAGATTGCGCCTGAATATGACGGACCGGTCATCTGGGTGAAGGACGCATCGCTCAATGCCGGAATCTGTGCCCGATTCCTCAACGAGGCAGAATGCCCTAAGTTTGAGGCGGAACTGAAGGAACGCTACGAGAAACTTCGCCAGAACTATCATGAAGAGCAGGCTAAGATAGCCTCGCTCTCAGAGGCAAGAAAGAACAAGCTGGAGCTGTTCTGACAAGATTAAAGAATACAACGTTTTTAGGATAATTATATGATTAAAACTGTGATTTTTGATATGGGTGGTGTCATCATCACCCTCGACGAGAATGAGGCAGGCAAACGTTTCATTGAGTTGGGTATGAAGGAGTTTGCGGAGAAGATGGACCCTTATAAACAGGTTGGCTTAAACGGTCAGCTGGAAGAGGGCAAGATTTCCGAGGAGGAATACCGTCGGGAAGTGTGCAAGAAGATTGGCCGCGAGGTAACCTTCGAGGAACTGCAGCATTGCTGGCTGGGCTACATGAAGGAAATTCCAGAACGCAATCTGGTTACTCTCCGCAATCTTAAGAAGCAGGGCTACCGTGTAATCTTGCTCAGCAATACCAACCCTTATGTGTCAGCCTGGGTAGACAGCGAGGCATTCTCTGCCGACGGTCATCCTATCGGCGATTATTTCGATGCGATGTATCGTTCTTATGAAGTAAAGTATATGAAGCCGGATGAGAATTTCTTCCGTTATGTCCTTTCTCAGGAGCAGATTATGCCAGAGGAGTGCCTGTTTATTGATGATGGTCCCCGTAACTGCTGTGCAGCCTCTGAACTGGGACTGTTTACTTATTGTCCACAGAATGGCGAAGACTGGTGCGATAAGATTTACGAGCATTTGAAGTAATTATTTGTGGTGATTATTTGCACTAAAATGCAAATAATTGCCATTTTATTTTGTGCTCTGCAATAAAAAATGTACTTTTGCAGTCGCAAATATTAAATACATAATACAATGGTTAAGAAGAAAAGATGGCATTGCTTGCCAGGTCAGCCTCTTACAGAGCTCGACAAGCAGGTAATGTTTTGGGAAAACAAGGGTAAACTTGTTCCTACCCGTGACTTGATTAAAACTCCAGAACAGATAGAAGGCATCCGCAAGAGTGGTGTCGTAAACACCGGTTGTCTTGATGCGGTAGCCGAGATGATCCGTCCGGGAATCAACACCCAGGAGATTGATGATCTCTGCATGCAGTATTGCAAGGATCATAATGCCATTCCTGCGTGTCTCAATTACGAAGGTTATCCTAAGAGCGTTTGTACCTCTATCAACGAAGTGGTTTGCCATGGTATTCCTAAGGAAGAGGATGTGCTCGAAGAGGGCGATATCATCAATGTGGACATGACAACCATCGTAGATGGCTATTACGCTGATGCCAGCCGTATGTTCATCGTTGGCGGCAAGACTACTCCTGAAAAGGAGCAGCTGGTTCGCGTAGCTAAGGAATGCCTGGAAATCGGTATGGAGGTTGCCAAGCCATACTCGTTCGTAGGTGATATCGGTCATGCTATCGAGAAGCATTGCAAGAAGTATGGTTATGGTGTGGTTCGCGATCTTTGCGGTCATGGCGTAGGTTGCCAGTTCCATGAAGAGCCTGAGGTTCTTCACTATGGTCATAGAGGCACTGGCATGCTGCTCGTTCCGGGCATGGTATTCACCATCGAGCCAATGATCAACATGGGCACCTGGCAGGTTTTCCTCGATGCCGACGATCCGTACGGTTGGGAAGTAATCACCGGTGATGAGAAGCCATCTGCGCAGTGGGAGCACACGCTTGTGATGACAGAAACAGGTGTGGAGGTTTTGACATATTAACGTTAAATGTTAAGAAATGAAGGATATATATATATTAGGTATAGAGAGCAGCTGCGATGATACCTCTGCCGCAGTGCTCAAGAATGGTGTGCTGCTGAGCAATGTAACCGCCTCTCAGGAGGTTCACAAAGCTTACGGCGGTGTTGTTCCGGAGTTGGCTTCCCGTGCCCACCAGCAGAATGTGGTTCCTGTCGTTGACCAGGCCATCGCGCGTGCCGGCATCAAGAAGGAAGATCTTTCTGCCGTAGCCTTCACCCGTGGTCCGGGTCTGATGGGTTCGCTTCTCGTGGGTGTAAGCTTTGCCAAGGGATTCGCCCGTTCGCTCAATATTCCGATGATTGATGTAAACCATCTGCAGGGTCATGTGATGGCTCATTTCATCAAGGAGAGCGATGATGACCAGAGTGCACCTCCATTCCCGTTCATCTGTCTTCTCGTGAGCGGTGGAAATTCGCAGATTGTAAAGGTGAATGCCTACAACGATATGGAAGTACTGGGACAGACCATCGATGATGCGGCAGGCGAGGCTATTGACAAGTGCGCCAAGGTACTGGAGTGGGGCTATCCTGGTGGTCCTGTCGTAGATAAGTATGCACGCCAGGGCAATCCGAAGGCTTTCAGTTTCTCTGAGCCTCATATTCCGGGTTTGAACTACAGTTTCTCAGGTTTCAAGACAAGTTTCCTCTACAGCTTGCGCAAATGGGTGGCTGCTGATCCTGATTTTGTTGAGAAGAACAAGTACGATCTGGCTGCCAGCATAGAGTTTACCATCGTTGATATTCTGATGAAGAAACTCCGCATGGCTGTCAAGCAGACCGGCATCAAGCATGTGGCTGTAGCTGGAGGTGTGAGCGCCAATAATGGTTTGCGCAACGCTTTCCGCGACCATGCCAAGCGCTTCGGCTGGACTATCTACATCCCTAAGTTCAGCTATACTACCGATAATGCGGCGATGATAGGCTGCGTGGGAACCTTCAAGTATCGTGATGGCGAGTTTGCAACCATCGACTTGCCAGCCTATAGTAAAGTAACATTTAAGTAATTAACAAAACAAGATGGAATTTGAAACAAAGATATTGAGCAAGGGCATCCAGGAGATGCTCTACAATAGTGACAAGACAGTAGGCACAGCAGAGAGCTGCACAGGCGGTCGTATCGCCGAGGCGCTGATTTCTTTGCCAGGTGCCAGCAATTACTTCAAGGGTGGTGTAGTAAGCTACACCAACGAGGTAAAGGAGAATCTTCTGGGCGTGAGCCATGAGGTTCTGGAGGAGCAGACTGCCGTTTGCGAGGAAGTGGCTAGGGAGATGGTGCTCGGCACAATCAAGACCCTGAATGTAGACTTCGCCATTTCAGCAACGGGTGTGGCTGGTCCGACGGGTGGAACTCCAGCCATTCCTGTGGGCACAATCTATGTAGGTTATGGCGATAAGAACGATGTTCGCGTGGTAAAACTCACCGAAGATTTCGGACGCGACATCAACCTTGCAATTGCCACAAATACAGCGCTTAAAGGCATGCTCGAATTCTTGAAAGAACATGCTGAAGAACTTAAAAAAGAGGCTTAAATTGCTAATTTAAGGCTATCAAATATTAATAATCCTTAAAAGACAGCGTTCTTTTAGGGATTATTTTGTTATTACCAAATTATTTTGTAATTTTGCACTCTGTTTGGAATAGGTATCAATTAACGAATTACAAAATTAAAGATAGAAATGTCTAAGATTTGTCAAATTACAGGTAAGAAGGCACAGTTAGGTTGCAATGTGTCTCACTCAAAGCACCGTACAAAGAGAAGCTTTGATGTTAACCTCTTCAGCAAGAAATTCTACTATGTAGAAGAGGGTTGCTGGATCAGCCTCAAGATCAGTGCTGCTGGTCTTCGTCTTATTAATAAGGTAGGTCTCGATGCTGCTTTGAATCAGGCAGTAAAGAAGGGCTACGTAGATTGGAAGGACATTAAAGTTATAGGAGAATAAATATCATGGCAAAGAAAGCAAAAGGTAATAGAGTACAGGTTATCCTCGAGTGCACTGAACACAAGAACAGTGGTATGCCAGGTACAAGCCGTTACGTGACTACAAAGAATCGTAAGAACACTCCTGAGCGTCTTGAGTTGATGAAGTACAACCCAATCCTTAAGAAGATGACTCTTCACAAGGAGATTAAGTAAGCTTAGCTTACAAGTTTAATAATTTTATCAATTTAAATAGACTATGGCAAAGAAAGCGGTCGCTACCCTCCACGAAGGTAACATGGATGGTCGCGCATATACAAAGGTTATCAAGATGGTTAAGAGCCCTAAGACTGGTGCATACGTTTTCGATGAGAAGATGGTACCAAACGAGGCTGTTAAGGATTTCTTCAAGGATTAATTTCCTTGCAGATGATGCATCGTTGAATTTAGATTACATCAAAATTCAAATATAAAGATAAAGGTCGCTACCCAGATAGGGGAGCGACCTTTTTTTTCGTGTGTCGGTGCTGGGGGGTAACTCCCCACATCTATTCTATTAGCCGTAGCTTACTCCAGTCCATCGCCGCCGTCGCTAGGGGTAGAGCCGCCGCCTCCGTCGTTGTCCTTGCCGTCGCCCGGCACAGAGCCCTCGTCGGTAGTTTTGCCGTAGGTGTCATACTCCTCTATGCGGCATTTCTTGCGCAGTTCAGCGTTGCTCCAAGTCTTGGTGTTGCGCAGGATGAGGTGTACGCCTTCCACGCTCGCTGCCGATACCTTGTCCTTGGTATCCTCGGCACGTGATGTCATACCGATGGAGAAGAGACCCAGGTCGGAGAGACGTACGCTCTTGCCATCGAGGATGAGCTCCTGCAGGCAGTCGAGCGTATCCATCAATACGCCGTGTACGGTGCCTCGGCTGTAAGGAGAGTTGTGCTCCGAGATGTGAGTTACAAACTCCTCGAAGTTCATCTCACGGTCAGTTACAGCAGTTGCGTAATACATCTGCTTGTTCTTGTTAGGTCCGCTCTGAGGAGTGCGAGTTACTTTACGATACTTCAATGTTCCTTTTGTTGCCATAGTTCTTTTTGTTTTAAAGTGATTGAAAAATAGTTTATACCCCCATGCATGATGTTACTCCGAGGGTAGTGCCGAGCGCCGTCAAGATTGTGAGTACAATCTGAAAAATCTGTTTCCAAGTTTCTTTCTTCATAATTTTCTAGTTTTTTTAGTGATTAATAATGTTCTTGATTACAGGTGCAAAGGTACTACATTTTTCTTACACCACCAAAAATCACCTTGCAGAGTTATGTGAAATTCCATTAACATTTCTGCCATAGATTTTGAGGGGAAAAACATGGAAATTAGAACTTTTTACGTTAAAATACATATTTGATAAGTAGATTTTGAAGAAAATATTTGGAGAAATCAAATAAAAACAGTATCTTTGCAGCACTAGAATCCGCCACGCTTCCCATAGAACAGCGTACCAGGGCGGAACTTTTTGTTTATATGCGTATGGAATATATTAATCCACCACTTGGTACAGCAACCCTTTTAGCCAATCTTCAAAATGAGGGATTGGTGATTATGGATGAGAGAAAGGCAAATGCTTTTCTTGAGAATGTCAGCTACTTTAGATTTGCAGCATATTTGCGTCCTTTCAAAGCTTCAGACAGGCATAGCTATAAGGAAAATGCAACATTTGAGAAAGCTGTGAGACTTTATGAGTTTGATGTCAAACTTAGAACCCTACTATTTTCCGCTATTCAAAAGATTGAGATTTCTTTGCGGGCAAAGGTTATCAACCAGTTTTCTTTGAATTATGGAGCTTTTTGGTTTATCAATCCCGATTTGGCTGTTGACAAGCATAAGTTTGCAGAGAATCTTTCCTCTTTGGATAGAGAACTGCAGCGTTCCAAGGATGATTTTATCAAAGAGCATTATGTAAAGTATGGCAAGGAAGATTTTCCACCAGCTTGGAAACTAATAGATTTGACATCGTTTGGCTGCTTGACAAAATTGTATTTCAATTTCGCCAATGGTGCTGCCAAAAAGAAAATAGCTCGTTCCTATAACGTTCCTCAGCAAGAAATACTTGAAAGCTGGATGAAATCCATCAATGCGCTTCGCAACTGTTGTGCCCATCATGGGCGTGTATGGAATCGTGTGATGCCTGTTATGCCCCAACTTCCAATGAAATTAAAACAAGCATGGATAATGAATAAGCCCGAAGTCGCTAATCGACTATATTCCGTTCTTTGTTGCTTGTTATATTGGCTCAATGCCATTGATCCACGAAATGAATTATGTGCTAAGTTCAAGGACTTATTGTCACAATATCCAGAAGTTGACACGAATGCCATGGGATTTCCTAAACATTGGCAAGATGAGCCATTGTGGAGATAGCAGTTTTGGATTCGGACTAACACATTTTTCCTACACCACCAAAAATCACCTTGCAGAGTAATGTGAAATTCCATTAACATTTCTGCCATATTGTGTTAACGAAACTAACTCATCGTTTTGCGGGTCATAACTCATAGCTTTGTGATGAGATAGTCATAGTTTTAGGGGCAATGAAAGTATGCATCTCGATACCGCTAAAAAATCGATTACAAATTACAATTTCAGTTATTACAGTTTTATTTTGACCCAATATCACGCTTTTAAAATGTAAGTATAGAAAAGTATATGTAAATATATAATTATATATATTTATATATAAATATTTGTAGTAACAGATTGTTACTACCTTCAAACCCTTATACCCCCTCAGGAAAAAACTGTAATAACTGAAATTGTAATCGGATACCATTTCATCTTTCTTATATTTTCGCGCACTTATAAACATTTTCCCCTTGCCAGCAACTTTTTCTAAACTTTTCCCCGATTTTCTTGCATGTTTCGAAATAAAAGTTTATCTTTGCGGCAGATTTACAGAATCTAAATTGATAATTTATGGGTAGATACATCAACCCCTTTACCGATTGGGGCTTCAAGCGTCTCTTCGGTCAAGAGTTCAGCAAGGACTTGCTGATTAATTTTTTGAACGACTTGTTTGAAGGTGAGTTTCAAATCAAGGACGTAACATTCAAGGATAAGGAACAGCTTGGAGATACTAATGATCTCCGTGGCTGCATCTTTGACATCTATTGTGTTACCGACGATGACAAGCATTTCATCGTTGAGATGCAGAACAGATGGGTACCTTTCTTTGTGAATCGTTCCATCTATTATGCTAGTAAGGCTTTTGTTGCCCAACGCAAGAAATTTGATGAAGCTGGTGTCCGCACAGCTATTTTATACCAGTTTGTACCGGTTTATGTGGTTTGCATCATGAATTTTATGCCAAAGGAGCATGAGGTGACAAAGTTTAGGACAGACGTTGCTTTGAGGGAGAAGTCTAGTGACTCGATGTTTTCTGACAAGCTTCGTTTCATCTATCTTTCTCTTCCTTTCTTTGATAAGAGTGAGGAAGAATGCGAGACAGGTTTTGAAAAATGGATTTATGTTTTGAAGTATATGGAAGTATTGGAAAGATTGCCTTTTACGGCACAGAAAAAGATATTCGATCATCTTGCTAAATTGGCGGATGTTCGTTGTTTGAGTAGTGAGGAGCAGGAAAAATACGATGAAAGTATTAAGGCCGCCGATGATTACTACTCCGGCCTTTATGGCTCTTATGTTGAAGGAGAGGAAAAGGGAATGGCTAAAGGTAGAGCAGAAGGAATGGCTAAAGGGATGGCTAAAGGAATGGCTAAAGAAAAGTTAGACACAGCTTACCGCCTTTTGTCAATGGGTCTTTCTGAAGCGCAAGTATCAACGGCCACCGAGCTTCCGCTGGAGGAAATTCAGAAAATGAGGAAATAAGAACTGGCATTGAAAAATTGATTTATGTATTGAAGTATAAGGAAATGGATGAAGTATTTAAAAATTTGCCTTTAGCGGAACAAAAGAAGATGCTCGATCATCTTGCAAAATTGCCAGATGTTCGTTTCTTGAGTAGTGAGGAGCGGGAAAAATACGATGAAAGTATTAAGGCTGTTGATGATTACTACTCCGGCCTTTATGGTTCTTATGTTGAAGGCGAGGAAAAGGGTATTGCTAAAGAAAAGATAGACACAGCTTACCGCCTTTTGTCAATGGGTATGTCTTGGTCGCAAATCATGCAGGCTACTGGATTGACAGAAGAAGAATTGAAGCCGCTTCAGGCGTAGTGTATATTTCGAAGCTTATACGATGGTGCGAAGATAAGATAATTATAAAGCATAACATGATGGAATATAATAACGAAGAAGCTAAGATACTTCTACCTGAAGACATCATGTAATAGGAAAAAGGGTCTGCCAACAGGATTTAACGATACTTTACTCTATTCCTCTTCTCACATCCCTTGGCGTAACTCCATACTTTTTACGGAAGGCGTGATAGAAGCTTGAAGTATGTTCAAAGCCGCAGCTGAAGGCTATATCGTCTATGCTCATTTTTGGGTCGGTCTCGAGCAGATGGCGAGCACGCTTCATCTTGATATTCAGAATGAACGAGGCTGGCGAACTACCCGTGAGCGTAACTATCTTGCGATGGAACTGCCGTGGACTCATGCACATCTTTTCTGCGAGCGTATTCACGTTAAGCTGCTGTTTGTCCATAAGCAGATAGATATGATCCACAGTCTTGGCGAGGAAGCGGCGCTCAGTGTCCGTCAGCTGTACCTCATCCTGCTGTTCCTTCGTATGAGTAGCATTGTTGCTAAACTTGCTGCGCAGCGAGCGCTGGCGGTCGAGCAGACGCTCCACTACAGTGCGCAACTCGTCCACGTTGAACGGTTTGGCTAAATAGGCATCTGCACCAGCCTCGAAGCCCTTGATGCGCTCTTGGTCTGAAATCTTTGCCGTGACGATGACGATAGGTATATGATTCACCACATCGTTGGAGCGTATGCGTCGGCACAGTTCCAAACCGTCCATGCCCGGCATCATCAAGTCGGTTATAATCAGGTCGGGTACGAGGTTGATGGCCTTCTGCCATCCGTCCTCTCCATTAGTAGCGTAAGCCACAGCATAACGTTCGCTTAGCACTTCACCGATGTACGTCGCAATGTCGCGATTGTCCTCTATCACGAGCATCGTGTACTGGCTGCCCTCTGCATCGGTATCTGTTAGTATTTTTTCCTCTGTAGGCAGGATAGGCGTGTTGTCCATAGGCTGTTCGTTGAGTTTCACGTTGCACTCGTTTGTTATAGGAATTTCGATGTGAAACGTCGTTCCATAGCCCTCTCTGCTCCTGACATTGATCTTGCCGTTCAATGAGTCAATCACCTGCTTTACGAGAGCCAGTCCAATGCCTGTACCAATATTCATAGAGTCGGTTACTCCCTGATAGAATGGATTGAACACATTGTTGGCAGTCTCTTTGTCCATACCCTCTCCCGTATCGCTTACCTCTATAAGGAGATTGCTGTCTTCGTGCCACATGGCAACGGTGATTTTACCATGTTCGGGCGTGAATTTAAATGCATTGGACAGGAGGTTGTTGAATACCTTGTTGATATAGTCGGGAACGAAGTCCATCGTCACGGGTTCCTTCACAAACAGCTGCAGATCGATGTTCTTGCTGCATGCATAGTTGCGATAGGTGTCCACCAGCATCGAAACGTAGGTGGTGATATTGCCGTTGCGCCAGTCGGGGTTGCCCATCTTCGACTTAATATTTCGAAATATCAAGCAACTGGTTGATGAGCGTCAGCAGGTTGTTTCCCTGTTGCTCGATGGCATAGACGTCCTGTTTCAGTTCGTCTGGGGATTTATTAGGCAGGTCGCGGCTCAAACCGAGAATCACAGTGAGTGGTGTGCGAAACTCATGGGTGATGTTTGTAAAGAAACTCTCGCGCATTTCGGCAAGGCTTTTCAGGGCCAGGTGGTTGCGACGGTGTATGCGCTGTACGAAGTAGAACACCACCAGTGTACCAATCAGTATTATTATAATGATTATGAAGACGATGGTGTTGGTGAATCGTGCCGACTGTTCGTTCTTCAGGTTTGTATTGACCTCGTTCATCGCCCGAGCCTGAATGTTGCGTTCTATGAGCAGTCCTGCGTTCTGTATGCGGTTCAGTTTCTCCATATCGACGACGCTGTCTTCCATGGCTGCTGCCTTCTCGTGCGCCGTCAGCGCCGCACTGTAGTTGCCCTTGCGTTTGTATAGTTTATAATATAAGTTATAAACCTCAGCTAAATGTTCGTGCGAATTGATGGCGCGTGCAGAGTGCAGCGCCTTGTCCAGATATTCCTGTGCCTTGGAGTCGTTGCCCATTTGGGTGTATATACCAGCCAGGGCAATGAGCGGATTCATTGCGTGCCACTCGTCTTGTGACGACTGCAACTGCTGATAAGCCTTATCATACTCCGAAATGGCTTTTTCATAGTCGTGCTCTTTCTCGTGTAGCTCACCGAAATAAATGTGGCATAGTGCCACACCGAGTGTGTTGCCAGCCTGCAGATTCAGTCCCATGGACTGGCGATAGTACCTCCAAGCCGAGTCCAACTGTTCACGGTGGCTGAATATAGAACCGATGTTGGCATAGTTGATGGCTTGTCCTAAGGTACTGTTCAATTCCCGTTCGCCTGCTAATGCCAGTCGCAGCGCACTGTCGGCACGTGCGTAGTTGCCCAGGGTGAGATAGATGTTGCCCAGTCCATTGAGCGATACCACGCGGTTTTTCTTGGCAGTAAAAGATGTGTCGGCAGACTCTTTGCAGATAGCGAAAGCGCGGTAATGGTAATCTTGAGCCATGTCGAGCAATCCCATTCTCCGATAGACGGTGCCGATATTGTTCAGAGCCTGCACGATCTCTAATGTATCGCCTAAGGTCTCCGCCTGTTTCAGTCCCTCGCTGTGTACCTTCAGTGCCTCGTCAAATCTACTGTCGTTGCGCAGCTCTTTCCCCATCGCTCTGTAGGCAACGATGCTACCTAACATATTTCCCTCACGCTCCATGCGTTTCTGTATCATGGAGAGTGTGTCAATATTATGAGAAGAGGAGACGATACTGTCCATAGCTTTGCGCTCGGCAAGGGATATCTTCGCTGGTTTCTGTCCACAGGAAACCAGCATTACATATATGATAAGGTACCACACAAGAGTGGCTGTGCTATGTCTTAGATTGTACATAAGCGAGGATTATTGGGTTTTTGTGCAAAGTTAACGAATTAAGTGGAAATATCGGAGATTTTTACTGATATAGACCGATTTTTTAAAATTAATTAATACAAATTGTTTGCTAAACCCAAAATAAAATAGAAAAAAATACAGTAATGAGGGTAAAACTTATCACTCTGACACACCACAGACATCACAACGATTCTACGTTTTTGTGTTCTTGATGTTTTGCTGAAAATCAGCAACTTACGCTGTTTTTTATGTCCGATTAGAACAATCCTGTTCATATTAAAAAGTCCGATTATCACATATTTTTGTCCGATTTACATAAGATACTAGCAGAATTTATGTCTAAATTTGCAGCACCAAGACTAAGACAGATTGGTAGCATTAAAAGAGAAAACAATCGGTGTAAGTTCGGGGCGATGTACCTCCGTATCACTTCCGGCTATGCAGCGACATAAACATTCAAGTAACAAATGGCATCGGGGGCTGCCAACAAAAACCAGAAGTATTATGAAAACTATTTACTCAACTCTCTTCGAGAAAGGACAACATTCCTTTTCTCTACAATCATTGATGCGAACCTTGTTGCTTTGCTTTGTCATCGCTGTGACAACTAACGGACAGGCTCATGAAGTGGACAACATCGACTATGAACTCCGCACCGACGGAACGGCATGGGTGGAGAATGGCAAGAAGGCTCAGGGCGACGTTACGATTCTGTCAAAAATAGAAGTTGACGGCAAGGAATACACGGTGGTTGGGATTAATTCCAACGCCTTCTCTGCCAACGAGAGCATCACCTCCGTCACATTGCCCGACAATCTGAAGTACATTAACGACGGAGCTTTTACATACTGCTATAATCTTGAAAACATCAACAATATCCCCAAACATATCGAGAATCTTGGTGAAAAGGGGAGGATATTCTACAGAACAAAGTTCCTTGACAACGGCATCAAGAATGAATTTTTCGTTTTCTCCGACTGGCTTATAAAATACACGCCCCAAGGCGAAACAGCCAAGGTGACAGTTCCCGAAGGCATATTCGGAATATCTGCATACGCACTGACAGATGCCGATAACACGGTAGTCTTGCCAAAGTCGTTGCGAGCAGCGTCGATATTGGCATTCAACTCCGATCTGAAGTACATTGACACTGGCGACAACCCCGTGTACGCCTACAAGGACGGCATACTCTTTTGCGAAGGTACGGAGACCTTCTGCAAGAACGAACATGACGGAAATGACGAAGTATCGGTAGATGGCATGTGGGCGGATGTCATTTTAAGCAATGCCGTGAAGAATGGTGTCCTTCTGATTCCTGGCAAAGTGGAAACGGCAGGCAACGTCGTTAAAACAGTTGGGGGTGTGAGAAAAGGTAAACTGCCCGGATTGACCTGCGAGAAACTCATCGTGGACGAAGGTGTGAAATATATCACCTACCATGCTTTCAGAAACTTTGAACCATTGCAATACGTTGACCTCCCTTCTACGCTTATAAACATCGGAGCCTGGGCGTTTGTTGACGCAAAAATCGAGTCGTTGGTATGCCGCATGCCACAACCCATGAATGTGCCTTATTACTTCACTTATTATATAAAGAAGTTCAATTCTAAGGTGTACGTTCCAAAAGCATTGCTCGACACCTACAAGACGACGGAGACCTATTGGAATTTAATTCCTGCCGAAAACTTCTACCAGATAGAGGGGAACGTGCCAGAATCTGGCATATTGGCATCGGTGAAGCCTATAGAGAGTGTCGGCAAAGCTACCGTGAAAGCCATCTATACGCTAAACGGCACAAAAGTGAACTCTCTGCAACACGGAATAAACATCGTGAAAATGAGCGATGGCACCGTGCGCAAGGTGATGACCAACGGTTATAAAAATCGTTGATTATAAAACCCGAACATAAAAGGTTTGGCACGCGGATTTCGCAGATACAACAACAGGGGGGTGTGTCACAGACTTATGACACACCCTCCTTTTTAACGATTTGTTTCCTTCAGTGATGAGTTTTCCTGTATTTATCGAAAAAAGGATTTTGAGAGAATATTCGGGTGTAAGGCTCTGTATGTTCTTAACCTAGCTAAAGATGGGATAGACTTGCGCCAAATAGTGAAGGAATAGTAGCTGATTTGGTGTAACTACCTATAATTATATAATGTAACACTAATAAATTTCCAACACCCTTATGAAGATTCAACTCCGATTGGGCGAAGATCATTTGCCTTAAAGACTACCGTATGCAACAAGGTTGTGTGCGGACACCGTTTGCTAGAAGTCCTTTCCCCAACGATAGGTAAAACGTGACTTGTACTTATCATTAACATTCTAACAAGTAAAGGAAAATGTCGTTAGAAGAAATTTTTGCCCAGGCAATTCTGACAGGTGGAGTAACCATACTGAATTGCTCTGTTGTCATTGGTAGCAATGCGCAGGTGAGTGATTTTTTGCAGAATACAGCTGCTAGTAACCAAAATCTTAAAGTAGACCAGGAAATCAAGGTGGACCCCAGACTCAAGACTGAGAAGGCTGCCCTGATATGGAAAACACTGACAGAAAATAAGTATATTCATACTGAGGGCTCTTGGTATGTATGGGATCGTACGCAGGCTGAGTATGGATATATGGTGTATATCGTATCCGATATTCTGGGAGTGAAGCACCCTGCTAACAATACTATCATGTGGAAACCTTTTCATGCCCTATTCTTGAATGCTTCGCATATCGAAGGTGTGGCTAAAGCATCGGTGAGCAATAACATATCACAGTTTAGTAATTATAATGCCTGGTGTAATGAGGCAAAAAATATTCGAAGAATTTTATTGGAATATATCTCTTGATGTTCAGATACTTATAGCTGATATAATCGTATAATATTATATAACTGTTATAAAGATAACATTTTACTTCTTAGTACCTTTGTCCCCGTAATCAGATGCACAGCGCGTCTGGTTGCGGGGACTTTGCGTATTGCGGGTTCTCAATCTTTTAATACATTTACAAAGTTATGAAGAAAGCAACTAGCAAGAAGCTGCTCAATGCTGTAAAGGTAGACGGTGCTGTGATCACCGAGGAGAATGGTAACGTATCAGTGCGCAAGGCGCCATGGAACGAGACGGAGGTAATCAGTGACAAGCCGCAGGTGATCAGGGGCAGGATGATATTCTCGGGTGGCGAGAATGGGCGAGGCGACTGGGTGGACTTCAAGCCTTATGTGCAGGGCAAGCGAGAGAAGCCCTTCACGGAGATTCTCAAGACCAAGCACGGGGTGGTGCGCACTAGCAAGCGAACCGTGCAGGTGAACTATGCCTTCTCCAAGGACATGAGCAAGGCGGAGATTCTGCGCTGCCTCAAGGGTGAGCACCAGGAGATGGTGAAGGCTATCAAGCCCTTCAAGGAAAATGTGGAGTGGGAGGACTATAAGGAGTAATAGATAATGTATAATTAATAATGTATAATTAAGCATGAACCACTTTATTGCAATGAATCCTCAGCGTGGGGGCAATAAGGGCAGCGCCAGCTGCCTGCCCCTGGCTGAATATGACAAGCTGATAGCTCAGCCTTGGCTCCACGATATGGTGGAGCAGATACGTGGGGGCAATGACAAACTGAAGGGGCTGATGCCCTTCCGCTGCGGCCACTACAGCCGATTCCTCAAGAATCATCGCTCGCAGAAGGATGCTGACCCTACGAGTTTCCTCTTCCAGACCACCATCGACATCGACGATAAGGAGCTGGTGGGTATCGCCATCGAAATGGCAAGGCAGCTGAATTGCAGCGACTCCATCTGGAATGGAATGCTACTGCATCTGGAATACTCGGCTCGTAAGAAGCTCCACATCGACATCCGAATGCCGATAGGTATGACTATCGAGGAGACGCAGAGAGCGTATTGTGAGGCACTTGGCGTGCCCTGCGATGAGAGTTGCTTCACCCCAGAGAGAATCCTCTTTATCACGGATCAGGACTCGGAGATCTATCGCTCCAAGGACTGGTATGCCGTGCTTCCTGCCGAGGAGCTGAAGGCTCGCAGAGAGGCTTATCTGAAGCGTGGCCTCACCATCGACGGCAGACGGCAACAGGGCACTCAACCCCAACCATTCAACATTCAACACTCAACATTCAACACTCAACAAAATATTCCTGACGGATTACCAACCTCTGGTACCGCCAGCGAGAAGAGCCTGATAGCCTTCGACCTCTTCACGGAGTCGGCAGGACTGAAGAATGTGAATATCGATACCGAGGGCTCTCGCCACTCCTCACTTCTTGCCATCATGAGCGCAGGAGCGAGCAGGGTGATGAGCGAAGAGGAGCTGAGAAGAGTGGTGGCAGTGAAGATGCCTAGCTTCGCCCAAGAGCGTGACTGCCAGCAGCTGATCCATGACTTCTATGAGAAATATGGAGACAGTTCGAAGCCATTCTCTAGAGATGTGATCCGCATCAATGCGCAGGCAGAGAAGCAAGCGACTCTCTTAACTCCTAATTCCTCACTCCAAACTCCTAACTGTGAAGATGATTACCCCGCTCCGCCCGAGATGCCGAAGAAGCTGCCTAAGCTCGTGGAGCTCCTCGTGTCTCAGACACCGGATGTCTATAAGCCTGCCGTAGCCCATGCCATCTTTCCTCCGCTAGCCACCCACCTCTGCCGCACCTATTTTAATTACATCGACAATGTGGAGCATGAGGCTACGCTAATGTGTTGTCTCTTAGCTGGTACGGGCGCAGGAAAGAACTGCGTGCAGATGCCTATCAACCTGATTATGGAAGACATCAGAAAACGAGACAAAGATAACCTGAAACGAGAGAAGGAGTGGAAGGATGAGGTGACAAGAAAAGGTGCTAACAAGGATAAGCGTAAGCGACCTGAAAACCTTGTGATCCAGGAGATAGACGCCGATATGACCAACCCTGCCTTCGTGATGCGTACCGCCGAGGCGCAGGAGCATTTCCTCTATACTGCTCTCAACGAGATAGACCAGTTTGATAACCTAAGGGGCATTGGCAACCAGCAGTTTCGTATCATGTGCCTCGCCTTCGACCCTGGTAATCAATATGGACAAACCCGAGTGGGCACGCAGAGTGTTACGGAGCGAGTAACCATCCGATTTAACTGGAATGCCTCGACCACCATCAACAAGGGTATCCGATATTTCTCCAAGGTATTGACCGATGGTCCTATCTCCAGAATCAACTTCTGTACTATCCCAGAGCGTGAGATAGGAGCCGAGATGCCTGTCTATGGCACATACGATGACACATTCAGAGAGAACTTAAAACCCTATATCGAGCATCTTAACATGGCTTCTGGTACTGTCAATTGCCCTGAGGCTTTCGCTTTGGCACAGAAGCTGAAAGAGGAGAATGCCGACTTTGCCCGTATGAGCCAAGACAGGGTTTACGAGAACCTCTCGTTCAGAGCCAATGTCATTGCCTATCTGAAGGCTTGCGTGCTCTATGTGGCGAATGGTTGCCAATGGGAATCCGAGATAGAGGAGTTTGTGCGCTGGAGCGAGCAGTATGACCTGTACTGCAAGATGAGATTCTTCCGAGATGCTATCGTGAAATCGGAGCAGGAGGGAGTGAAGTCGAGCAAAAGAGGGCCTTCCAATATGCTGCAACTTCTGCCAAATGAGTTCTCTTTTCAGCAGGCTGAGCAGTTGAGAAGCGACTTGGGGCTGGATACCAAGGGCACCCGACGGATGATAGCCACCTGGGTGTTCAGAAAGTATATCGTGAAAGTGGAGGCAGGCGAACTTTATCGCAAGCTATGTTTTCTCAAAAAAGAATCTAAATAGAAACAATTATGGAAATCGTACTCAAAAGAATAGCTAAGCAGAATACTTACACCATAGGGCGTATGTATATCCTGAAGGACGAGGAGGTGGAGCGCAAGGTGAACTATACGCTCAATAAGGACCAGAAGCGCAGCTTCTGCCATGTGGTAGATGTGGGCAAGCTGGACGGGGAGCACTACTTCTGCGATGCCCTGGAGCCTACGTGGCGCAACCTGCTGGGCATCACCCTGTTGCCCCAAGAGGAGAATGTGCGCCTGGGGCGAGTGTCGGGGAAGAAGGCGCAGAAGATGAAGGGTAAGACTGCCATACCCGAGGGCACCTATCCGCTGCTCATCACCAAGTCGCCGAGATTCAAGCAGTGGCTGCCCCTGCTGCAGGGCGTTCCTGGCTTTGAGGGCATCCGCATCCATGCCGGCAACTACCCCGATGATACGCAGGGCTGCATCCTGCCGGGCGAAAACAAACTCCGAGGCATGGTGGTAAACTCCCGCATCTGGCTGCATCGCCTCGTCAATGCCATCACGGCGGCGAGAGACCGAGGCGAGAGCATCTGGATCACCATCGTTTGACACCTCTCACGGCTTGGCTCTCTAACGGATTCTCCGGCCAGAAATGCTTAGGGTATCGGCGCTTCAGTTCCTTGCGGACTTCGAAATAAGTGCCTTGCCAAAAACTTGCGAGATCCTGAGTAAGCTGAACGGGCTTGAAACCGGGAGATAACAACTCAAGCAGAAGGGGCTGTCTGCCTGCATCGACAGTGGGTGTTGATGTCATTCCGAAACACTCCTGAAGCCGCACACTCAGAACCGGGGCTTCTGCTCCCAGGCGATAATCGATGCGGATGTTGCTGCCCGATGGCACACGGATGTGGGTGGGAGCAAGGCGGTCTATCTCCTGCTGAAGCTCATAAGGAAGGATGTTCCAAAGGATTTCGCACAGGTTGAGTTTCTTCAGTTCAGCTACTGTCGTTTTCATCTTGCCGCCCTCTTCAAGATAGAAAGGGAGCCACGCTTGGGCTGTTGTCAGGAGATGCTCTGTTGACAGGTCAGGAATCTCCAACTCCGGATGCCACTCAGCTACTTGCGCCACGCGCTGTTGCAGACGATGAACCGATTCGTTCCAATCGAACATGCTGAGTCCGTCTTTTCTGGCAGCTTCGCAGATAATATTAGAAATAGTCTCTCGGCTGGCATTCTGTATCGGCTTGCTGTCTATGACGAGTGCTCCTATCCGTGTTTCCTGTTGCATCTTTACTGCCAGCGCTTTGCTGTCCCATGAAATATTCTCGCAGGTTTGTGCCGGCAAGTTCTTCCAGTTGACGGGGGCTGAGAGAAATACCCTTCCTTTCCGCCCCTGCCTAGAACTGGATGATGAGGTTGAAGATAGGTTGAGTGATGCGATGGCAAGCCATTCGTTTGCTGCCATGCTGTCGCACGGGTCGATGAAAATCGTGTTGCCATTCGACATCTTGAAGTTGCCCGCATGGTCGGTGGCATGGGCGATGCGCTCAGGGTAGGCTAGGGCGATGAGATGGCCCACTTCCTCAGCATCAATTGGCTCGTTGTCTTCCCTGATACGCAGCATCTTCCTGTATTCCTGTGCAATCTGAGCGATACGGTTCCAACGTCCCAGATTCTTCTTGCAGCGTGCGGAACGTAGGATAGAAAGGCGGAGCGTCATGTCTGAATCTTCATTTTCGCCCATCGGGTCTTTCTCTTCCAGCAGAGCAGCAATGTCGCAGGCCAGGGCTTGGCTCGCCGGAGAATCGCTGCTGATCATCATCTTGGCAATGCGCGGATGACAAGGAAGTTGAGCCATTCTGCTGCCTTCTGCGGTGATGCAGCCACTGAGAGCGTGAGCATCATGATCAGGAGTGAGGGCGTTGAGCGACATAAGAAGTTGCTGTGCCAATACGAGATTGCCCTTGGGAGGAAGGGTGAGCCAAGGCAGCAGTTCCGGTTTGTTTTCGCCGAAAGCTGCAATGTCGAGAACCATCGAAGAGAGATCTGCATCCAGTATTTCGGGCAACCGTTGTTCTGGCATCAGATGTTCCGAGGTCTGTGTCCAAAGCCGGTAACATACGCCTGATGTTATTCTGCCCGCACGCCCCCTTCGTTGCGTAGCCATGTCCTGACTGATACGAACGGTTTCGAGATGGCTCAAGCCTGTACGGGCATCATAAACCAGTTTTCGGCAGAGTCCGGAATCCACAACGATTCTTACTCCTTCGATGGTGAGAGAAGTTTCGGCGATTGGAGTGGCCAGCACGATTTTCCGTTCGCCCGGTTTAGAAGGAACGATGGCGAGCCGCTGCTTTTCTGGCGAGAGGTTGCCATAGAGTGGGTAGATTTCCGCTGAAGGTAAGGAAGAACTAAGCATTTCTTCGCATTTCATGATTTCTCCCTGTCCCGGCAGAAAGGCAAGAATGTCACCTTCCTGGTTTCTGAAAGCCTGACAGATAGTGGCTGCCATTTCCTGCGCTACCTGATATCTGTCGATGTCGTGGTCTGCATAAATGGTTTCTATCGGAAACATTCTGCCTTTACTCTCGATAAGCGGAGCCTGAAGTGCCTGGCAGATGATAGAAGCATCGATTGTTGCTGACATGATAATGAGCTTCAGGTCGGGGCGGATGATTTCCTGTGTTTGCCGGGCCAGCGCTAACGCCAGATCGGAATTGATGCTGCGCTCATGAAACTCATCAAAGATGAGGCACGAAACGCCTTCGAGTGTAGCATCATTGACCAGCATTCGAGTAAGAATGCCCTCGGTAAGGACTTCGATGCGTGTATCATCCGAAACCTTGCTTTCGAATCTTACCCGATAGCCGATGGTTTTGCCCACGGATTCTCCCAGAATCTGTGCCATCCGTTCGGCTATCTGGCGAGCAGCCAGGCGGCGCGGTTCGAGCATCAGAATCTTACCCTGACTTTTAAGATGATTATGGATGAAGCCTTCCAATGCCTGATCACTCATGCCCCGCAGAATGGTGAGTGGGAGAAGGGTAGATTTACCGGCTCCAGGAGGAGCTGTAATAACAAGGTTAGCCGACTCCATCAATGCTTCATTGACAGAGTCGGCTATCTGGTAAGCTGGCAGATGACCAGCCTGCTGTTCTATTCTATCTAAGTTCATTTCTTCTTATTTCACAAACTTCAGAATCTTTTTTATTTCACAAACTTCAGAATCTCTTTACTCTTTCTGCCCTTTTTGGCAGGAATCGGCATGAAGCCTTCTGTGAGTCCTGTTTTATCTGTCATGGTCTGGAAAACGGAGGCGGCATAGGAAGAGAGTTTCTTCTCTGCCAGTTCTTGCTTGATAGCATCCTCATCATAATCATCAGCATAGAGGAGAGTGTGCAAATCGTCAAGATATTTTTGCGGAATATTCTGATGCGGCATGCGGCTTTTTATCTGCATGATCTGTGCGATGATTGCCTGTTTGGTTTGGGCAGCGATGGCTTCTGCCTTTTGCTGCTCGAAGACTGCCAGCGTCTCCTCATCCGTCTCCTGCCAGTTTTGCATCATGGCTTCAGTGTTGGTAAGATGACTGTAGCCTGCATAGCGAATCAGGGCGATGCGCTTGTTCCAACCTTTCTTTTCCAGATAGTTTTTCTCCATAGGGGTAGTAGCTACTATGAGGTTGGCTTTGGCGTACATGGCTTTCTGATACATAGACTGTTGCAGTGAACGCTTCAAGTAAGGGTTCTTGCAGTTTCTCTCAGAAATATCACCTAGTGGACAAACGATGTAGGGAATGTCCATCTGCTTTGCTTTCTTTGCTATCTGGGCTCCCTGCCATGTCCATGCTCCTATAATCAACACAATGTCGACATCAACCAGGTTGTTGGTGATGTCGAACTGCTTATTCAAGGCTTCGATGTATGGAAGATACATCTTCAGCAACTTCTTATGGTTGGAAATGAACAAATATATTTTCATCGTTCTGTCGGTTATTTTTAACTGTTATTATTCTGATAGACTGTTACTTCCTTTTTACCCTGTTTAGAGTTTATGAGAAGTGAAATCGTTTTTGTCAGCCCGCCAATAGCGCAATTTGGTAGCCAGATTTCTCCAGATAATTCCATATTCGAAGAATGGCAGTTTGAACATCGCTATTCCGTCATCAAAGTGTTTGATGGCCTTGTTGGCTATCAGCATTCTCACGATGAACAGCAGGAGGAAACTGAAACCTGTGCATCCTGTAAGAATCCAATTCTTCATGAGGATAGAGTAGGCTGCAACGGCCAGTGTTGCTATCAGGCTGAGATGTGGCATGAGATGGTCAAAGAACATGAGGGTTCGCATGGAACCGGCTCTTTCCAAACTCTTGCGTGAAGCCTGCAGATAGAGGTGGGCATTGTGCCAGCTCTTGTTCGATGGTGCTTCGCGGATGAGCCATGCATCGCAATCCAGTTCTGTAGCAGTATCGCCATAATGGGCATACTTGTTGACGAGAAAATCGTATTCGCCGCGAACATATTCCAGGTTGCCCTGATAGCCCTGTTCCTTCATGAAGTCGCTCTTGCGGAACGCTACGTTTGGCATGTGACTGCGATAACCATAGGTCTGCTGGGCACGGCGCAAAACATAGTAAGCCTTGCGGATGCTGTCGAAACGGCGTACGCTCTTGGTTTCCTCATCAAGGGCTACATATCCCAATACCAGATGGTTTGGGTCCTGACATTGACGGACCATGGTTTGCAGCCACTTGTCGTTGCTTGGGCGGCAATTAGGTTCTGTCAGAATAATCCATTCATGTTTAGCAGCCTTCACACCCAGTGTAATCTGCAATTTCTTGCGGCTCATGTAGCGTGAACTCTCAGGAATGTAAGTATAATACAGATGAGGGTTCTCGGCTGCTGTTCGCTTCAGAAAATCCTGCGTCTCGCCATCTGTACTCTGGCAGACTACGATTACCTGATAGTCGGCAGCATACTGCTGACGCAGGAACATAGGGAGATTCCTCTCCAATTCAGCAAGATTATCGTGTGCGGTAATGAGTATACTGACAGGAGGTTGATTCTCTGCCGTTTCTGTTTTTTGAAAGCGCAACGAGCGCAGAAATGGATTTATCAGCGATCCGAGAACCGCCAATAAAACCACCACTGCGCCTGCTATTATAGTAGTTGTACTAATGATCATCATATTCTTTTTCTCGTAATATAGAAAGCTAGAGAAAGGAGAATCCTATAAACTCTTAACTTTTAACTTTCAACTATATTAAAAGTCTTCTGTAATATAACCCTTTGGCAACTGGCGACAGTTATACTGGCTCGCCATGATCTCACCATAGGCTCCGGCTGAGCGGAGGGCGATGAGGTCGCCGCGATGGGCTTTGTTGATGTCGACAGCCTTGCCGAAGACATCGCTTGATTCGCAGATAGGACCTACTACGTCGTAAGTTTCTACAGGTTCATCGCTTGAGATGTTCTCAATCTTATGGTAAGCCTGATAGAGTGCTGGACGGATGAGGTCGGTCATTCCTGCATCCACAATGGCAAACTGCTTGGCTGTGCCCTGCTTGATGTAGAGTGTCTTGGTGATGAGAGAACCCATCTGACCCACTACAGCGCGACCCAACTCGAAGTGAAGCTTCTGACCATCGCGCAACTTCAGTTTCTTTGCGTATGTATCGAAATAATCCTTGAAATTAGGGATTGGCTGGCGGTTTGGATGATTGTAATCAATGCCCAGTCCGCCGCCCACATTGATGTTCTTCACAACGATGTGATGTGCTTCAAGCTGGTTCTGAAGTTCGTTGATACGGTTGCAGAGTGCCTCGAAATCCCCCATGTCGAGGATCTGGCTTCCGATGTGGAAGTGCAGTCCGAGGAACTGGATGTTCTTCATCTTGGCAGCCTCTTCGATTACGGCTTCCATGTCGCGCATGGCAATTCCGAACTTGTTTTCTGCCAGACCTGTTGTGATGTTAGCGTGCGTATGGGCACCGACATCCGGATTGATGCGGAAACAAACCTGCGCAATCTTATTCTGTTTTTCAGCCAGCTCGTTGATGATTTCCAACTCCGGAATGCTTTCTACATTGAAGCAGAAGATGCCTTTCTCCAATCCGAGGTTGATTTCCCAATCGCTTTTGCCTACACCAGCGTAAACAATCTTACTGGCAGGGAAACCGGCTTTGATGGCTGCCTGAATTTCTCCTCCGCTCACACAGTCGGCTCCTAAACCAGCCTGACAGATGATATTGAGCACCTTAGGGTTGGCATTTGCCTTTACGGCATAGTGCACTTCAAATCCCTCGTGCTTGCCAGCCTCTTCATTGATGGTTTTCAATGTCTGGCGCAACACATTGGTGTCGTAATAGTAGAACGGAGTCTGTATCTCCTGAAACTTATCTATCGGAAATGTACCTTTCATTTCACTTAATCTTAAATTAATACCTTATTATAGTTAAATCAGAATATCCAACGAAGAGTGGACAGGAAGCATTACATACGAATTCTTCACTTTTCACTCTTCGTTTTCATTTGCATTACTTCTTCTCGAACAATACGTTGCTCAAGTTCTGCAATGCCTGCTTCTTATCTTTCTCTCTGATGAGGAATGAGATGTTGTAGTTAGAACCACCATAAGAAATCATGCGTACAGGAATGTTCTTCATCGCATCGGTAGCGATGGTCTCGAAGCCAACGTTGCTCCAGTCCAAATCACCTACAACGCAGATAATACACATATCTGAATCTACGGTTACTGTACCATATTTCTTCAGTTCGTTTACGATGTCGTTAAGATGAGAATCATTATCAATACTCATGCTGACACCCACCTCAGAAGTGGCAATCATATCAATTGGAGTCTGATAGCTCTCGAAGATTTCGAATACCTTGCGTAGGAAACCTGTAGCGAGCAACATGCGGCTACTCTTGATCTTGATGGCTGTGATGTTGTCCTTGGCAGCAACAGCCTTGATCTTGCCGCGTACGATGACATTGTCGATGATTGTACCGTCGGCCTTAGGATCCATGGTGTTCTTCAAGCGTACAGGGATGCCTGCATACTTAGCTGGCTGAACACAGGTAGGGTGGAGAATCTTGGCACCGAAGTAAGCCAACTCTGCAGCCTCCTCGAAGTTCAACTGGCGGACAGCTTCAGTGTGCTCTACGACACGAGGGTCGTTGTTGTGCATTCCGTCGATATCGGTCCAGATCTGAATTTCGTCAGCTGGGAGAGCTGCACCGATAAGAGATGCGGTGTAGTCGCTACCGCCACGCTGCAGATTGTCAACCTCGCCGTATGCGTTGCGGCAGATGAATCCCTGAGTGATGTAAATCTGATAGCCCTGGTTCTGCTCCATGATAGCAGCCAACTTCTCCTTGATGTACTGAGGATCCGGTTCTGCGTTCTTGTCAGTGCGCATAAAGTCTAATGCGCTGAGCAATACGGCCTTTACACCCTGTTCCTTCAAGTAGTTTACAACCATGTTGGTGCTCATCATCTCGCCCTGAGCCACGATGCTCTTCTCCTCGAAAGAAGTGAAGAGGTCTTTGGTGAATGAGCGGAGATAGTTGAATTCGCCCTGCAAGAACTCACGAGTCGTATTTTTCATCTCCTCGGTAGAGTAGAGTTCTTCTACATGCTGCATGTATTTCTTCTCCAAGTTGTTGATTACCTCGTTGGCGCCCTCTGGATTCTTCTTGTAAAGATAGTCAGAGATCTCAACGAGAGAGTTTGTTGTACCGCTCATCGCAGACAATACGATGAAAGTTGGTTCACCTGATTCTGTAACCAAAGAGGCTACTCCCTTCATGCGCTCTGGTGAGCCTACAGAAGTACCTCCGAATTTCATTACCTTCATAGTCGTAATTTTATTTAATTATTTCACTTAATTATCTTCTCCATCCTCTGTGAGGTCGATGTGGTTGTACTCGTTGGTTACGTCGTAGAGCACACCTTCCTTACAGCGGTAAACGATGCCTGGGAATTTGTCGAGCATCGGGATGTTATGGGTTGTCATCACAACAGCTGTGCCTTGTTTGGTGATGTCTTTCAGCAGACTCACGATGTTGCTGGCTGTCTCTGGGTCGAGATTGCCTGTAGGCTCATCGGCGATGATGATCTTAGGATTATTGAGAATGGCGCGGGCGATGGCTACACGCTGCTGCTCACCACCTGAGAGCTCATGAGGCATTTTGTCGATTTTATCAATCATGCCTACTTCGTTGAGCACCTCTTCGATACGCTTTTCTCTGTCTTTTTTGTTTTTCCAGCCTGTTGCCTTGAGTACGAATTCAAAGTTCTTGCGAACGGTGCGGTCGTGTAGCAGCTGGAAATCCTGAAAGATGATTCCCAATTCCTTACGCAGAGCCGGAATCTCCTTTCGCCTGATAGTTTTGAGGTCTCTGCCGAGAATTTCAGCCTTCTCGGTTTCGCCTTCTACAAGGTCTAGTTCGCAATAAAGTGTCTTTAATAGCGAACTTTTACCAGAGCCGACTTTTCCAATAAGGTAGGCGAATTCTCCTTCGTCAATATGAAAATTGATGTTTTGGAGCACGCACTTGTCGGCCTGATATATGCTGACGTTCTGATAATCTATTAACATCTTCTATTTTTTTCTCCTTAATGTTGGTTTGTTATTTCATTTCGCCCTTGCTCTTGGCAACGCGGCGTTTCTTATCCCATTCCGGATCGTGACGCATCTGAAGTTCTTTCACTACATCTTCTATTCTCAAGCCTTTGCTTGTGAGCAGTACGATGAGGTGATAGAGAAGGTCTGAACTCTCGTAAACGAGTTTCTCGTTGTTGCCGTTTGTGGCTTCGATAATGGTTTCAACAGCTTCTTCACCAACCTTTTGTGCCATTTTGTTAACGCCTTTCTTGAAGAGGCTGGTAGTGTAGCTTCCCTCTGGCATTTCTTCGTGGCGCTTGTTGATGAAGTCCTGAAGCTCTGAGAGGAAGAGGATTGGGTTGAGTGTATTCTCTTCTGCCCAGCAGGTGTCTGTACCTTTGTGGCAGGTTGGACCATCAGGGTGAACCTTAACCAGCAAGGTGTCGTTATCGCAGTCGTTCTGAATGCTAACGAGATTCAGGAAGTTGCCTGATGTTTCACCTTTTGTCCAGAGGCAGTTGCGTGAACGGCTCCAGAATGTTACCTTTTTGGTTGCTATTGTCTTATCGTATGCTTCCTGATTCATGAAGCCAAGCATCAAGACGTTCTTTGTAACTGCGTCTTGGATGATGGCAGGAACCAGTCCGCCTAATTTTTCGAAATCTATTTCCATTTTATCTTGTTTTTATTTTCTTACATTATTATATTCACGTGTCTCAGTATCCTTACGTGTTCTATATTCTCACGTTGATTCCTTCTTCTCTCAGGTATTTCTTGAGATCAGGAATGGCGATTTCTCCAAAGTGGAACACGCTGGCTGCCAGGGCAGCATCTGCCTTGCCTTGGGTGAACGCATCGCGGAAATGCTCCATCTTTCCAGCACCTCCTGAGGCGATGATAGGAATGCTTACTTCTTCAGCAAGACGGGCGAGGGCCTCGTTTGCGAATCCCTGTTTCACACCGTCATGATCCATACTGGTAAAGAGAATTTCACCGGCACCCCGGTCGGCTACTTCCTTAGCCCAGTCAAACAATCCTAGTTCCACCCGTTCTCTTCCGCCTTTTACATAACAGTGCCAGCCGTCAGAATCGAGACGTGCATCAATGGCGCATACGCAAACCTGTGAGCCATAATGGTTGGCAATTTCATCGATGAGCTCCGGATGTCGGATGGCAGCACTGTTGATGCTTACCTTGTCGGCTCCTGCGTTGAGCAGGCGGTCAACATCTTTGAGTTCATTGATTCCACCTCCCACAGTAAATGGGATGTTGATTTCGGCAGCCACACGGGTTACCATATCCGTAAAGGTTTTGCGCTTTTCGAAACTCGCTGTAATATCGAGGAATACGAGCTCATCGGCTCCAGCATTGCTATAAGCTTTTCCCAGTTCTACCGGGTCACCAGCGCTGCGAAGGTTTACGAAATTGGTTCCCTTTACCGTCTCGCCATTCTTCACGTCAAGACAAGGAACGATTCGCTTAGCCAATCCTTTGCTTTTACTTTGAACTTTCACCATTGTATTTTAATTCTTATCGATTGAAGCTTTTGACTAGTTTCTTAACATCGATTTTCCCTTCGTAGAAAGCTTTTCCAAATACTACGGCAGGAATTCCTGCAGTTTCCAATGCTTCGATGTCTTCGTTGCAACTCACTCCGCCTGAGGCGATAAGATGCAGTTGAGGATAGGCAGCCATTACTTCTTTGTAGAGTTCTATGGCAGGTCCCTGCAGCGTTCCGTCTTTGCTGATTTCTGTGCAGAGAACATAGCGTACTCCTTTATCGATGTACTTTTTCAGGAAAGGAAGGAGATCTTCAGAAGAATCTTCTTTCCATCCGTTGATAGAAATCTTTCCGTTTCTTACGTCGGCTCCCAGAATCAGGCGGTCAGCTCCATACTTGTCCAGCCATTGCATGAAGAGTTCAGGATTGGTGACGGCAATACTGCCCACTGTAACCATGCTTGCTCCCGCAGCAAAAGCTTTCTCAATATCTTCTTCGGTCTTGATTCCGCCACCGAAATCAACCACGAGAGAGGTTTCTGTGGTAATGGCCTTCAACACCGCATCATTTACGATGTGCTTTGACTTGGCTCCATCGAGGTCTACTACATGAAGGCGTTTGAAGCCCATCTGCTCAAACTGTTTTGCAACCTCGGCAGGATTGTCATTGTAAACCTTCTTCTGGTCGTAATCGCCTTTTGTAAGACGAACACACTGGCCATTTATCAAGTCGATAGCTGGAATTAATTCTATCATATTAGTATTTCCTCTTTTATTTTATCTCTAAAAAGTTCTTTAAAATCTGTTCTCCCACTTTTCCGCTCTTTTCCGGATGGAACTGGCAGGTATAGAAATTGTCTTTGTGGAGCGATGCGCTATAAGGAAGAATGTATTCTGCCTTGGCAATGGTCTCCTCGCAGAGTGGCACATAATAACTATGTACGAAATAGGAGTAGGGATGAAGCAGCGCATCAGCGGTAGACTTGTCTGAGTCAGAATCTATTCTGTTTCCGAACCCCTTATAAAGGTCAGTCTTCAAATCATAGATTTCATTCCATCCCATAGCAGGTACCTTGTCTTCGTGTTTCTGAGGCTGGAATCGCTTTACATCTACATCAAAGATTCCTATGCAATCTACGTCACCTTCTTCCGAATGGCGGCACAAGAGCTGCTGTCCTACACAAATGCCCAGGACGGGTTGCTTCAAGTTCTTGATTACTTGATCAAGCTGATGAGCCTTCAGATATTCCATTGCTTCTCTTGCCTGGCCTTGTCCTGGGAAGAGGACGCGGTCAGCCTTCTGGAGCATTTCTGCATCATCTGTAAGTACAGGTTCGATGCCTAAACGCTTCATGGCGTTGACTACGGAATAGATATTTCCGGCATTATATTTTACGATTGCTACATCCATAACCTAACGTAATTCATTTCTATTTCTTATTTTTCGATGCAAAGGTACATATTTTCTTTTAATTTAAAGAAAATAAAAGCAAAAAGATTACGAAATATAGTAGATTTCTTTCAGAAAGTTAGAAATATGGCGGGATTTTACGTTTTCGTTAAGTGAAAAAGGAGCAATTAGATGTAAACCAACATCTAATTGCTCCTTTTGAAGTGTTTATTTTGATAATCGAAACTTCTTAGTTTTCTTCTTCACTGTCTGCTGTGCGGAGAATGATAGAAGTTGCTCCAATGGTGAACAGGGTTCCGTCTTCGATAACGCGGCGTTCTTTGTCGCCCAGAATTTCATTGTCAACGAAAGTTCCTGTATAACTTGGTCCATCACGGAGTACATATTTCAATTTGCCTTTCTTGTCGCGGCTAACGTTGATTACGCAATGGTTCATGTCAACGCTTGGGTCTACGGTTTCGATAGGGCAGTTGATTCCGCTGTTCTTCATGTAGCGGCCGATGATGTTGTCGCCTAACTGGAGCGGGATGACCTGTTTGTAAGCGAATACGTTCTCGATGACAACGATAGAACCGTATCCCTTCTCGTTGGCATTCTCGTCAAGTTTTTCCTCCTTGCGAGTTTCGCGGAGCTTGGAAACTCCCATTCGGATGCCAAACTGCTTATTGCAATTAGGACAAACGAAAACGAGACTCTGACCTGCCTGATACTTGGTCTCATCGAAGGTGATAAAATTATCGCATTTAGGACAACGTACTCTTTTCATATTCTTTTTCTTACTTTTCTGTCTTTATTATAATAATGTGTTGTAGAAGTTTCCGATACTCCTTGCTCTTTGTTCTAGCTATAAACTATAAAATCTTAACTATCAACTATTCTTTCACTTTCGTAATCCAGCCGTCAGTAAAAGCATCATAGTTGTGTAAACGGTTGAGAGCAGTATAAGCTTCGCCCTCGGTAGAGTATGTTCCGTATATAACTTTCACATTATTATCCGTAATCAACACCCTAGCTTCCTTGAATCCCTTGTTCTGGAGGAGTTCAGCATAGCAGGCAGCATTGCGCTTGGTAACACGACTTGCCAAAACGATGCTGTAGTAAGAAGAGGCTGTTTGCAATTCGTTGTCCTGAGTCATGTTGACAGACTTGGCAGGAATGCTCTCTTCTGCCTGTGATTCTGTACTAAGTACCAGTTCTTGAGGTTGCGCAACCTTATTAATCTCCTTAGGCATGATGCGGTTCAGCGTGCCTGTGTCGATTTGGCTCTTCTGAACGGTTGGGGTTCCCAATGGAGAAGAGTAGGTGAAGAATGCAATGAGAGCGATGCAGGCTGCTGCAATATTGCGCAACCAGCTTTTCTTGATGCTGATGAATTCGGCATTTGATTCTTCTTCTTCGTTAACGAACACAGAATTGTTGACAGAGAGTCCACTCTCCATCTTCTGGTTACTATCCTGATTCTTGACTTCGCTTTCTGTACGATTGTTTTCTACTGTCTTTGCTGGCATTTCAATGATTGAAGCAGCAGAATCTTCAGCCTTCTGAACCTCTTCTGCAGAAATCTGCGCGAGTGGGAGCATGTTTAAGCCGCCCAAACCATACAACTCAGGGGTAAGAATGCCCGCCTCGCATGGTTCGAAGGTATAATTTCCGTCTTCGTTCAATATGATGGTGCCAATATCGTTCAGTTCAAATTTGCCTGAATTCTCCAGAGTCTGACGCATCTCTGTCACCTCATCAGCAATGCGGTTCAATGCTTCCGGATAGCTGATATCGTATGCTTCAACATACGAAAGTGCAAGGAGAGAATCGTTCATCTGGAGCTGTGGGTTAAAGCCAATAGTTCTCAGCGGTGGCAAAAACATGCTGTCTCTGCCATCGTAACGCGCATCTACATGATGAGCCATGAAGCCACCAAATCCTGGGACAATCACGCAATCGTTGCTCAAAAGTAGGATCTCTATATGTCTTTCTAGTCTATTCACGTTTGCAAAGGTAGTGATTTTTTCGGAAATGACCAACAGAAAATAGAGAAAATTTTCGATGAAATCATAAAAAGTCTAATTTGTTTTGTCGTTTCGGGAAAAAGTATTACCTTTGTGCCTAAAATAAATAAGGTATAAATCAATGAAATATACAGAGACAGAAATTGAAGGAGTCTGGCTGATAGAACCTCGGGTATTTGAAGATGCTCGCGGCTATTTCTTTGAAGCATGGAAGCAGGCTGACTTTGATGCTCACGTTGGAGGGCATGTGGAGTTTGTGCAAGACAATGAATCTATGTCGGCTCGTGGTGTGCTCAGAGGTTTGCATTATCAGAAAGGTGAATTCTCGCAGGCTAAGTTGGTGCGTGTCATCAAAGGCCGCGTGCTGGATGTAGCTGTTGACTTGAGAAAGGGCAGTAAGACTTTCGGTAAATATGTTATGGTTGAACTGAGTGGAGAGAACAAACGTCAGTTTTTCATTCCTCGCGGTTTTGCCCATGGTTTCCTGGTACTGAGTGACGAAGCCATCTTTACTTATAAAGTAGATAATGTTTATGCTCCTGATTACGAAGCCAGTATTCATTGGGATGATCCTACTATCGGAATAAAATGGCCTATTGAAGGAGTTGAGGTGCTTACGTCAGAAAAAGACAGAACCAAGGCAAAGTCTTTCGAAGAGGCTGATTATTTCGAGTAGAATTGGTATCAGCTTTTATCGGTTAATTTATTTAAAGAACTCATCATGAAAAAGATAGTTAATTTATGGCTGCTCAGTTGTATCTTGACTCTTGTTGCTTGTGGGCAGAAGGCCGAAAAGCAACAGGAAGTGAAGGAAGATACTGCGGCTAAGAAGATGTTGCAAGGCATTTGGCTGAACGATGACGATGAGGATGATGTGGCGTTCCGCGTAAAAGGCGATACGATTTATTATCCTGATTCAACCAGTCAGCCTGTCTACTTCTACATTGCTGGCGATACGCTTGTAATGAAGGGTGCTAATATTGCAAAATATCCGATCGTAAAACAGGCTGAGCATATTTTCCAGTTTAAGGTGCAGAATGGGGATGTTGTTAAGCTGGTGAAGACGGAAGATAAGTCTTATTTGCAGCAGTTCATCCACAACCATGTTTCCGTGGCGCTGAATCAGAATACGCTGATTAAACGAGATACGGTGGTTGTAAGGGGCGATGAGAAATATCATCTCTACGTACAGGTTAACCCAACAAGTTATAAGGTCTACAAGAGTTCTTATAATGATGATGGTGTTGAGGTAGACAATGTTTATTATGATAATATTGTGAACTTGCATGTTTATCATGGTGCCAACTGTCTGTTCTCTCGTGATTTTCATAAGAAGGATTTCGATAAGCAGGTTCCTGCTTCTTTCTTGGACCAGTCTATATTGAGCGACATCGTATTCAATAAGATAGATGAATCTGGCATTCATTATCTTGCTGTTCTGGCAATGCCTGACAGCAGTTTGAGTTATCAGGTTGAGGTTATCATTTCCTTTGAAGGAAAAATGAGAATGCGGGTTAAGAGCTAAAAAAAAAATAAAAAAGTCGCCCTGAAAGGGAAAGCATTGAATGTAAGATGCTTTTGTCCTTTCAGGGCGATTCTATTTTTTATGTGCTTATCCTGGAGGGATAGCTTGGTGGCTCAACTTTTAATTGAAGAATCCCAGCAAAGCTCCGGCTGCAACGGCAGAACCGATGACTCCCGCAACGTTTGGTCCCATGGCGTGCATGAGAAGGAAGTTGTGGCGGTCGTATTCCAGACCCAGGTTGTTGGAGATGCGTGCACTCATTGGTACGGCACTCACTCCGGCGTTTCCGATAAGTGGGTTCAGTTTCTTGCCTTTTGGCAAGAAGAGATTCATCAGCTTGACGAATAAGATTCCGCTTGCCGATGCGATAATGAAAGCAAGAGCACCGAGAGCAAAGATTTTGATGGTGTTTAATGTCAGAAACTCTGAAGCCTGGGTAGAACAGCCTACGGTCAGGCCGAGGAGGATGACTACAATGTCATTCAAGCTGCTGCTTGCTGTCTTGGCGAGTCGGGTTGTCTTTCCACTCTCTTTCAGAAGATTTCCGAAGAACAGCATTCCTAATAATGGCAAACCGGATGGAACGATGAAGGTGGTGAGAAGCAGACCGATGATAGGGAAGAGAATCTTTTCGGTCTGTGAAACCTGACGTGCCGGTTTCATCTTGATGACGCGCTCTTTCTTGGTTGTAAGCAGTCGCATCAAAGGTGGCTGGATTACAGGCACCAGTGCCATGTAAGAGTAGGCGCAAACAGCAATGGCTCCCATGAGGTTCGGACTCAGTTTGCTGCTCAGGAAGATGGCGGTCGGTCCGTCTGCTCCTCCGATAATGGCAATGCCAGCTGCCTGGTTAGGTTCGAATCCCAGAGCCAGTGCAATCATGTAGGCGCCGAAGATTCCAAATTGGGCAGCGGCTCCAATCAGGATGAGCTTTGGGTTGGAAATGAGCGCAGAGAAGTCGGTCATGGCTCCAATGCCCAGGAATACGAGTGGCGGGTACCAGCCCTGTTTCACTCCCTGGTAGAAGATGTTCAGAACGGAGTTGTCTTCGTATAAACCTATTTCGAGTCCTGCATCGGCACGGAATGGAATGTTGCCAAGAATGATTCCCAATCCGATAGGAACCAGGAGCAGCGGCTCAAAATCTTTCTTGATGGCGAGCCAGATAAAGAGTGCTCCCACCAGAATCATAATGAGGTTTCCTGCCGAGGCGTTGGCAAAGCCCGTAAAGGTAAGAAACTCATTGAAGTTTTGTATGATGAAATCCATAATTTACTTTGAACTTTGAAAGTTAGACATTGATTTACTTTGAACTTTGAAAGTTGAACATTGAACTTTATGATTAGTCTTTTGAATCATTAGCTTTTTGTCTAAACAGCTTATTACGCAATCGTAACAAGCGTGTCTCCTTCCATTACTGCGTCTCCCTTGTTCACGTTGATGCTGGTAATGGTTCCCGAAGTTTCTGCATCGATGTTGTTCTGCATCTTCATGGCTTCGAGAACGACAACAGTATCGCCTGTGTTCACCTTGTCACCGACTTTCACCTTGATTTCGTTGATAGTGCCAGGCAGAGGGGCAACAACTGGTTTGCCTGCAGCAGGAGTTGCCTGTTTGCTTGATGAAGCAGAATCAGAACTTGCTGCAGAACTGGAACCTGCAGCAGAACCTGCGCTTGCAACAGAGCTGGCAGAAATGTTGTTTTGTCCATCACTTAACTTTACTTTCTGCTTACTGCTCTTAACCGGCTGTTTCATTTCCACTTCGAATGGAATTCCATTCACGGTTACATTGGCGATATTGCCTTCAATATCCTGTATTTCAACGACGTAATCTACGCCTTTAACCTTATATTCGTACTTTGCCATAGTTTCTATATTTTAACGTTGTTATTGTTGTTGTTGAATTTCGGAGCATTCCATCTGGTCTGTTTTGGCTTGATGGTGATAATGCCTGGTTCTACATCATGAACATCTTCCAGATATTCCTGTAGTGCAAGGGAGATGACTGCCATGTAAATCTCCTTATCAATACCCTTGGTTTCTAAACCATCTTTCAGAATCACGTTGGTCTTATGACTGAGGTCATGAGTAACCTCGATGGTCTTCTTTCCTGTCTTATATAATAAGGTGGCGTGCTTCTCAGTAGCACGGGCGATGCGCTGTTTATGTTTCATGTAGGCTCCGAAAACCCAGAACACGATGAAGAGGAGAGCAAGGCAGGCAAATACGATTCCCATTGAAAGTACGGCGATTCCTATTCCGTATGGGTCGCTTTTCTTCAATTGCTGGGCTTTACTCAAACCTGTGTTTTGAGGCAGATAGCCTGGAGTTACTGATCCGGCAATGGCTTTCTCCCATGTCTTGAAGTCCTTACTCAGTTCAAAACTCTCATCGGCAGCCAACACTGGCACGCTTACGGAATCTATCAGGTCAACGGCATTTCCGTCATAGAGTGCTATCCAGTTGGACATCTTTTCCTGTAAAATAAGATTGAGATGAAAAGGTCCCGAGTTGGAAGAATTCTTTGCCTTCCAATGTTGTCCGTTCCTGCCATTCTGGTACCAGGAACTGCTGTCGAAGATAACGATGCTCTTCTTGCCTCCCAGTGTGGTTCGTGGTTCATTGTTAGGCAATGGACACATCAACTGTCGGCGAGCTTCAGGCGACATTTTCTTGTCGAGAACCCTTCGGTCGGTGGTTAGGAACATACCACGCACATTATACGTGGTAAAGGAGGAATTGCTCAATTCCACCCATGGTTTGTGCTGCCCGTACTCATCTACAAGATTGGTACGGTTGTCGGTCATCACCTCCGTAATACGGATACTTTTGGCTCCTTGACTCCAAGCGGGCAAGGACGTGATGACTAGCATGGTTATCAGAAATCCCAATTTCTTCATACGCTTACTAACGTTTATAGGGTTATTGTTTCATATTTCGAAAAAATCTGCATCATATAGGAACGATAGCTGTTCCTAGAAGATTCATTAGGTTTGTTTCTTGTGCTCAAAGGTACGAAGAATTTCTGAAAAGACAACAAAAAAGGTGCACAATTTTTAGTCATTGTGCACCTCTTTTATAATTTATAACTATTTCCAGTTGTTTTGTTAACTTTTGTAAGTCTTACGCTCCGCAGAAGAACAGCACCACAATCTGGGCTGTAAAGATACGGAGGAACATGCTCAAAGGATAAACTGTAGAGTAACCTACAGCTGGAGCCTCCTTAGAGCAAGAAGCATTTGCATAAGCCAATGCAGGAGGGTCTGTGTAAGTACCGGCGAGCATACCCATGATGGTGAAGTAGTTGAACTTAAACTTCAGGCGGGCAATTGTACCGATGATGAGGATAGGAATAACGGTGATGAGGAAACCGCATCCCACATATTTCAAACCGTCACCCTGTACTACTGTGTCCCAGAATCCGGCACCAGCCTTGATTCCCACACTCGCCAGGAAGAGTACAAGTCCTATTTCTCGTAGCATCATATTAGCCGAAGTCGTCGTATAAGTTACCAGCTTCATGCGATAGCCGAAACGACCGATGAGGATGGCGATGATCAGCGGACCTCCGGCAATACCCAACTTCAAAGGCACCGGCATTCCCGGAATGGCAAATGGGAGAGAACCGAAGATAATACCTACCATAATGCCTACGAAGATAGTGGCAATGTTAGGCGCATCGAGGCGCTTTACAGAGTTACCCATGATTTCAGCCACACGGTTCACATTCTCTTCAGGACCTACAACCAGAATCTTATCACCTACGTGGAAGTGGTGGTTTCTGCCTGCAAAAATGTCCATTCCCTGACGGGAAATACGGGTTACGTTAACGCCGTATACGCTGGAGAAGTGCATCTTACCCAAGGTCTTACCGTTCATTTCCGGACGGGTAACGATGATACGGCGAGAAACAAAGTGCTGTACTTCATCCTTCTCGCGGTCCCATTCAGCTTCAACCTCTGGTCCGATAAAAGCCTTGATGGCTTCAGCATCAGCCTCTGCACATACAACGAGCAATTCGTCTCCAACCTCAAACTTAGTCTTGCTGTTAGGAATGCTCACCTCGCCATTGTGGAGCAGTCGTGAACATACAATGTCACGGTTCAAGAACTCAGAAACTTCTCTCAGCGTTCTGCCTGTAATATAAGCATTTTCCACGCGTAAGTGCATGTTATGGGCCTTAGCGTGTGGGTTGGCAGCATCTTCTTCGTTAAGCTGTTCTTCCTCATCAGCAGTATTAATCTTACAGATGTACTTGATAAGGATAGTAGCACCAATAATGCCCACTACACCAAGAGGATAAGCACAAGCATAACCGTTGGCAATACTTGGAGCACCATTAGGGAAGACGCTGAGCAAAGCCTCGTTGGCAGCACCAAGACCCGGAGTATTGGTAACCGCACCATAGAGTGTACCTACCATCATAGGCAGGTTGTTAGGGTTGCTCGTATCAAAGAAGAGATAATAGCAACCAAACATCACGAGGATGTTGAGCAGAATTGCGCTAGCCGAAAGCATGTTGAGCGTAACACCACCTTTCTTGAAACTCTCGAAGAAGCCAGGTCCTACCTGGAGACCAATCATGAAGACGAAGAGGATCAAGCCGAAGTCTTGTACGAAAGTGAGAATTTCCTTTGGACCGGTGAAGCCAACGTGGCCAGCCAAAATACCTGCGAAGAGAACGAAGGTGACGCCTAACGAAATGCCGCCAATCTTTAGCTTTCCGAGGTAAACACCAATAGCTATCACGATAGCGTAGAGTAGGGCGATGTGAGCCACCGACTCGGTATTGGTGAAGAGATTAACAATCCAATCCATGTATTCGTTTTAAAATCAGAAAATTATATTCCTGTAGTTTACCAAATTATTTTAGAATTTATGTTTTCTGTTGCTTGTTTTAAATGAAAGATACAGTTCTGTTTATAGAGAGAATCTGTAGATTATTAGGGATTCAATTAAAACTGAAAATTGGAGGACATCACATAGGATGCCCTCCAACCTATTTTTTCTTGTAAAAAATCAAGCCCTTTTTGCAAATGGCTTTCTTTTTGACATGAGATTACTTCTCGATAGCTGCTACACCTGGCAATACCTTACCCTCGATAGCCTCGAGGAGAGCACCACCACCTGTAGAGATGTAAGATACCTGATCAGCCAAACCGAACTTGTTGATACAAGCTACAGAGTCACCACCACCGATGAGTGAGAATGCACCTTCCTTAGTAGCCTCAGCGATTGCGTCAGCAATAGCCTTAGAACCACCAGCGAAGTTGTCGAACTCGAATACACCTGCAGGACCGTTCCAGAGGATAGTCTTGGCACCCTTGATGGCAGCTGCGAAAGCCTTGCGAGTCTCAGGACCTGCGTCCATACCCTCCCAACCGTCAGGGATGTTGTTAGATGGGCAAACCTGAGTATTGCAGTCGTTCTTGAAGTCATCACCGCAGATAGAGTCTGTGCCGAGTACGAGGTTTACACCATTCTCCTTAGCCTTCTTGATTACGTCGAGAGCAACGTCGAGCTTGTCATCCTCGCAGATAGACATACCGATCTTGCCGCCGAGAGCCTTAGAGAATGTATAAGTCATACCACCGCAGAGAATCAGGTTGTCAACCTTAGTCAACAGGTTCTCGATGATACCGATCTTAGTAGAAACCTTAGAACCACCCATGATAGCTGTGAATGGGCGCTTGATGTTGCCGAGAACTGCGTCAACAGCCTTAACTTCCTTCTCCATCAAGAAGCCGAGCATCTTGTGATCCTTGTCGAAAGAATCAGCGATGACAGCTGTAGAAGCGTGCTTGCGGTGAGCTGTACCGAATGCGTCCATTACATATACGTCAGCGTAAGAAGCCAACTTGGCAGCGAACTTCTTCTGACGCTCCTTCATCTCAGCCTTGGCAGCATCGAATTCTGGAGTACCCTTCTCAACGCCAACTGGCTTGCCTTCCTCTTCAGGATAGAAGCGGAGGTTCTCGAGCAAGAGAGCCTCACCTGGCTTCAAGGCAGCTGCCTCAGCATCTGCGTTACCGCAGTCCTTAGCGAACTTAACGTCTACGCCGAGAGCGTCTGATACGTTCTTAACAATCTGAGAGAGAGAAAGCTCTGGTTTAACCTTGCCCTTTGGCTTACCCATGTGGCTCATCATGATGAGCGCACCGCCGTCTGCAAGTACCTTCTTCAATGTAGGAAGGGCACCGCGGATACGAGTGTCGTCTGTTACATTACCATTTTCATCCAATGGCACGTTGAAGTCAACGCGCACGATTGCCTTGTGACCGGCAAAGTTAAAATCTTCAATTTTCATTTTACCTAAATTTTATTTAGTTTATGTACTAATTTATTGTTCTAAACCTTTCTGCTGGTTTCAAAAACCGAAGGCAAAGATACAAATTATATTTGAATCAGCAAAATATAGTAGCGGTTTTTATGATTTTTAGTAGATGAAATCGTCTGTTTGCTATATCGGGTTTGCAAAATTCGTGTTTTGCGCTTCCTTCTGCCTGATTTGTTAAACAAAATGGAGAGAAATGAAATATATTCTTAACAAATTACTTTTTTTTTGGATTTTTCGATAATAAATAGTACCTTTGTGCGCAGTTAAAACGTTATTACATATAAATGAGATAAAATGGCGAAAGATAAGATTGCTTTTGTGTGCAGCAATTGCGGACAGGAAAGTGCCAAATGGATGGGCAAATGTCCTAGCTGCGGACACTGGAATACATTTAAGGAAATTCGTATTGCTGCTGATTCCGGATCGCAGGCTGCGAAGAACGCCGGAATGACCATGCGTCATGGTGGGGCTGCCACGATGTTTGGCGGGCAGCACAGCGAGCATGATGCTGCGCCGATGAAGCTTCGCGATATTTCTGCGATTGATGAACCGCGCATCGATATGAGGGACGAGGAGCTGAATCGTGTGCTGGGTGGCGGTATGGTTCCTGGCAGCATTACGCTCCTGGGCGGTGAACCGGGAATCGGTAAGAGTACGCTCACCTTGCAGACTATTCTGAACATGACTGACCGCCGCATCCTGTATGTGAGCGGAGAGGAAAGTGCCCATCAGATTAAACTCCGTGCCGACCGGTTGGCTAAAGGACAGGCGATGCTCAGAAAGGGTTCTTCTGCAGACATTCTGAAAACGGCTTCTCTTTCATCAGAAGGAGCCTTTGATCATATTACGGTCCTCTGTGAAACGCAGTTGGAGAAAATCTTCAGCCATATTCAGGAAGTGGCTCCACAACTGATAGTTATAGATTCTATACAAACTATTGCTACGGAAGAAGTAGACAGTTCGCCGGGTTCTGTTTCCCAAGTTCGTGAGTGTGCAGCCTCCCTGCTCCGATTTGCCAAGACGAGTGGCATTCCGGTTATTCTGATAGGACATATTAATAAGGAGGGAACGCTTGCCGGACCAAAGATTCTGGAGCACATCGTAGATACGGTGATTCAGTTTGAGGGCGACCAGCATTACATGTACCGCATCTTGAGAAGCATCAAAAACCGATTTGGAAGTACTTCTGAGTTGGGAATCTACGAGATGATGCAAGGCGGACTCCGACAGGTGAGCAATCCTTCAGAGTTGCTGCTTACTGAAGATCATGACGGGCTTTCGGGTGTTGCCATCAGCGCAGCCATCGAGGGTGTCCGTCCGTTCCTGGTAGAGACGCAGGCTTTGGTTTCAACAGCAGCCTATGGAACCCCGCAACGTTCGGCAACGGGTTTCGACCAGCGCCGTTTGAACATGCTCCTGGCGGTTCTAGAGAAACGTGTGGGGTTCAAACTGATGCAGAAGGACGTGTTTCTGAATATTGCCGGAGGATTGAGAGTAACCGATCCTGCCATGGACTTGAGTGTGTTGGCAGCCGTATTGAGCAGCAATGTTGACACACCTATCGAGCAAGGGTGGTGTATGGCAGGCGAGGTAGGTCTGAGCGGCGAAGTCCGTCCGGTGAGCCGCATCGAGCAGCGTATTGCTGAGGCTGAAAAACTGGGATTCCAGCACATCATCATTCCGAAGTACAACAATCATGGTTTCGACCATAAGAAATATAAGATAGAAATTCATCCCGTAAGGAAGGTGGAAGAAGCATTCCGCTGCCTGTTCGGGTGAAGTAAAAAGTAATCATACAGTTCAAAGTTCAAAATTCAAAATTCAAAGTAAAATGAAGGATTCAGTAATCATTGTGAGCGGTGGCATGGATAGCATCACGCTGCTCTACGATAAGAAAGACGAGATTGCACTCGGTATTAGTTTTAACTATGGAAGTAATCATAACGAGCGTGAAATTCCTTTCGCCAAGATGCATTGTGAGCGTTTGGGAATCAAGCATATTACGATAGATTTGGGTTTCATGCATCAGTATTTCAAGAGTTCTCTTCTTGAAGGTGCCGATGCGATTCCTGAAGGTCATTATGCTGCTGATAATATGAAGAGTACGGTGGTTCCTTTCCGTAATGGAATCATGCTGAGCATTGCTATTGGCATTGCTGAGAGTAATAATCTGAAGAAAGTTTTCATCGCTAACCATGGTGGCGATCATACGATTTACCCAGACTGCCGTCCGGAGTTTATCAAGGCGATAGATGAGGCTGCCGAAGCAGGAACGTTCGTTGATGTGCGCGTGGTGGCTCCTTATACGAATATTACCAAAGGGCAGATTGCGGAGATAGGCAAGAAGTTGGGCATTGACTATGCTGAAACCTGGAGCTGCTATAAGGGCGGTGAGAAGCATTGTGGCAAATGCGGAACCTGCGTAGAGCGCAAGGAGGCTTTGGCCGAGGCGGGTATTGAGGATACTACTGAGTATGAAGAATAAGGATGGCGACGAACCAGGCGTTCTTCGTTCCCTATATATAATAAGGTGTAATCAGAATAAATATAATAAAAGAAAAATGAAAACAGCGATTTTATCTGCGGCTCTGATGCTTGCATCAACCGTTGCAATGGCTCAGAAGAGCAACTTCCAGTTGAAGGTGGATTTGAAGAATTTCAATTCCGATTCTGTACTTGTTTACAAGGGCAGAAATGTTAAGATGGACACGGTTTTGGTGAAGAATGGCAAGTTTACCTATTCTGCAAACCTTGATAAGGCAGCCGGATACGTTTTCCTCTCACCTGAAGCTTATCGTGGTGCTGGTCAGTTTATGTTCAACCTGCCTTGTGTTCCTGGCGAGAAGGCTGAAGTTAAGGGCGATGCAAAGACCCGCTTTGATATTTCGGGTTCTAAGTTCTATCAGCAGTATCATGAAGTAGATGTTCTGCTGGAGAATGCTAATAAGGAGTTGAGAGATTACGAAGCTTCCCTGAACCAGAGAATCAAGAATGGTGAGACCCAGCAGAGCATCATGGCAGAGTATGAGCAGAAGGCTCCTGTCCTGCAAAAGGCAAAGGACGATAAGATTTTCGATTTCGTAAAACAGCATCCTGATTATGAGGCTTGTGCTACTATCATAGAGCAGTTTGATGATGTCAGCAAGATGGAGAAACTGCTGGGCTTGCTCTCTGAGAATGTGAAGAACGGCAGAATGAAGGCCTTCTACCAGCCAATGATTGATATGGCTAAGAAGCGTGCTGAGGCTGAGGAGAAGGCTAAGAAGGTGCAGGCTGCCGGTGTTGAGGCTCCTGACTTCACGCTGAAGGATATTAAGGGAAATGATTTCAAGCTTTCCAGTCTTCGCGGCAAGATTGTAGTTCTCGACTTCTGGGGTTCATGGTGCGGATGGTGCATCAAGGGAATGCCTAAGATGAAGGAGTATTACGAGAAGTACAAGGGCAAGTTTGAAATTCTTGGTGTAGATTGTAATGATACAGAGGCTAAGTGGAAGGCTGCTGTTGAGAAGCACCAGTTGCCATGGATTCATGTTTACAATCCGAAGGACAGTAAGGTTCTCAGCGACTACGCTGTTCAGGGTCTCCCTACAAAGATTGTGATTGATGCTAACGGTAAGATTATCAAGACCATCGTTGGTGAGGATCCTGCTTTCTACACTTTGCTTGATGAAGTGTTGGGCAAGTAATGTTAACATAAAACAATGTCGCCCTGTAAGTGCAAAATTACATTTGCTCTTACAGGGCTATTTTTTGTTTGTTCAGTATTTTATTTCTTTTTCTTCTTCAATTCCAGTTTCGGAATCTTGATTTTCTGTCCGGCTTTTACGGTGTTTTTACCATTCAGGGCTTCTACGTAGCATTCCATGCCGGAACCTAAATAGCGGGTGCTGATCTGTTCGAGGGTCTGACCGGCGCCAACCGTAACAGTCTGGGCAACTCCTATGATTCGGTAAGCTCCCGTGCGTACGCGAGCATCCTTATCATACTGGGATGATGCTATTTTCGAAGTAGCCTTTTCTTCGTCTTTATCTTTAGCCTTTTCTTTCGCTTCAGCCTTAGCTTTTGCTTCAGTCTGCTTAGCTTTTTCAGCGCTAGCACTTTCCTCATCCGATTTTTCAGCCAGTTTTACTGCTTCTGCAGTTTTAGCCATACGGATGCTGTCTTCCATCGCTTTCTGGCGGAGTTTCTGTTCCTGAGAGAGTGGGGTGGCAGCTGGTTTGGCTGGGACTTTCTTGGCTGGAGCCTGATGATACTGGTTTAGCTGCATGGCTAGATGATCACGCTGGGCAGTCATCTGACCATAGTTGAAGGCAAACCATCCCATTCCGCCAATCAAAGCTACTACGATGAGACAGACTGCAACGACCAGATAGCGAGGAATAACAATATGATGAGAATTGGAAGATTCTTCTTCCTCCTCTTCTTCTTCTTCAGATTCATCTGATGCAGGTACTGCTGGTTCAACAACTGCTTTCAGGGCTTGCTGTTGTTGGGCTAATTCAAGCTTCTCCTGCTCAAGTCTTTCCTGCTCAAGTCTTTCCTGTTCCAGCCTTTCCTGCTCAAGTTTCTCCTGCTCCAGTCTTTCCTGCTCCAGTCTTTCCTGCTCCAGTCTTTCCTGTTCAAGTCTTTCCTGTTCCAGTTTTTCCTGCTCTTGCTTTTCTTTTTCAAGCTTTTCTTTCTGTATTCTTTCCTGCTCCAGTTGGGCTTGTTTTAATCTTTCCAGTTTGGCTTGTTCAATAGCAATTTGCTTTGCTAGTTCGTCTTCGTCTTCTTTTTCCTTTTCAGATCCGATTACGACAACCTCCGGATTTGGAGTTGCAGTTTTTTCTTCGTCCAGAAAATCGATTACTTGTGCAGGAGCATCTTCTGTCTGTTCTTCTCCAAACTTCTCATCTATTTCATCGAAATCTACGCCGTCATTTACTACCACCGTTTCAAATTGGGCGAATGGCTTGTTCACGATTTCTTTCAGGATGTTGTCAGGCGTGAAGGTGAGTTTGTCTCTGCCTTCAATGGTGAAGCGCTCGCCCGTGTTCACATTGATGCTTTCACGGTCTTTCGTGGCCTGTACCTTAAAGGTGCCCAGCCATTTTATCTTCACCTGCTTGTCGGCATCGAGTCCCTGGTTGCACACATCAAACATCTTCCGGATGAAGAGTTCTGCTTCCACCTGGCTCAGACCGCTCTTATCTGCAAGCAGTTTTCCGAGTGTATTTAAACTGAATTTGCTCATTGCTCATCCCCTCCATTCTTTAGTTTTTCCTTGACCGAAGCAACCGGTCGGAAACCCAACACCAACTTAGGCGGTACCAGCTGGCGCTTCTTGGTAGTAGGATTAACCACCACTCGCTCCATGCGCTTCTTCACTTCGAAGGTGCCAAAATTGGGGATAGAGACAGCTTCTCCATCCTCAAACTCGGCAATCATAGCGTCTATCGCCTTGCGCACCAACTTTTGGGTGTCTTCCTGCGAATAGCCGGTTTGCTGAGCCAGTTCAGCGATGTATTCCTTATTGTTCATATTTATTTAATATGTAGTCAAAATTTCTTAAACTCCAGGCTATGGGGGAGAGAATGATTATTTCACCACCTTGCCATAGAGGTCAAATTCCTCGCTTGCAGTAATTTCTACCTGATAGAAACAACCCACGCGCAGACGCTTCTCATCGGCACGGATCAGAACCTCAGGGTCTACTTCCGGAGAGCAGAACTCTGTTCGTCCGATGTAGTAATCGCCTTCCTTGCGGTCGATGATAACGGTCATGGTTTTGCCCACCTTATCTGCCTCAATCTCAGAGCTGATGTCTTGCTGCAGAATCATCAGTTCGTCCAGACGGCGCTGCTTTACCTCGGCAGGCACGTTGTCTTCGTAGTGGGTGGCGCTGTAGGTTCCTTCTTCCTCAGAGTAGGCAAAGGCGCCCATGCGCTCAAATCTCTGTTCGCGTACGAAGTCGAGGAGCTCGTGGAAATCCTCATCTGTCTCGCCTGGGAAACCAACCATCAGCGTAGTGCGGATGTGAATGCCTGGCACGCGTTCGCGGATGGCCTTCAGCAGATTGATGGTTTCCTGCTTCGTTACGTGGCGATGCATGCTGGTGAGCATGTGGTCGCTGATGTGCTGGAGGGCAATGTCGAGATATTTGCATACGTTTGGCTTCTCGCGCATCACGTCCAGAAGATCCATTGGGAACTGGTTCGGATAAGCGTAATGCAGGCGAATCCATTTCACGCCCGGAATATCAGCCATCTCGCTGATGAGTTCGGTAATATGATGCTTGCCGTCAATATCTACGCCGTAGTAGGTGAGTTCCTGAGCGATAATCTGAAACTCCTTTACGCCTTCTGCCACCAGTTCGCGCACCTCCTGCAGAATCTCTTCCTTCGGACGAGAAACGTGCTTGCCGGTGATGATAGGAATGGCGCAGTAGGCACAGTGGCGGTTGCAGCCCTCAGCTATCTTGATGTAGGCATAATGGCGCGGAGTGGTGAGATGACGCTGGCCGTTGCAGGATGAAACTTCCGCCTTGCCGAGTTCCTGCAGAAGCTGCTTGTAGTTGAATTTGCCGTAGAACTTATCCACTTCGGGCATTTCTTCTTCCAGTTCCTTCTGGTAGCGCTGCGAGAGACAGCCCATTACGTAGAGCTTTCTGAGTCGGCCTTCTTCCTTAGCCTGGATAAACTCCAGGATGGTGTCGATGCTTTCCTGCTTTGCATCCTCGATGAAACCGCATGTGTTGATAACAGCTATCTCGCCCTGAGGGCGCTTTGAATCGTGAACGCAATGGTAGCCGTTTGCCTCAAACTGCTTCATCAGTAACTCGCTGTCTACGAGATTCTTCGAGCATCCTAGGGTAATAATATCTATCTGATTTTTCTTCATTTTCTAATTTTTAAAGAGCGAGTCTACGAATTCTGTCTTGTTGAAGAGCTGCAGATCTTCCATACCTTCGCCCAGTCCGATGTATTTTACAGGCACCTTGAGCTGGTCGCTGATGCCGATGACAACGCCGCCCTTAGCGGTTCCGTCGAGCTTGGTGATGGCGAGCGAGGAGATGTTGGTAACGGCAGAGAACTGCTTAGCCTGCTCGAATGCATTCTGTCCGGTACTTCCGTCGAGCACGAGCATTACCTCGTCTGGTGCTTCAGGCATTACCTTCTTCATCACTTCCTTTATTTTCTTGAGCTCATTCATCAGGTTCACCTTGTTGTGCAGTCGGCCTGCCGTATCGATGAGCACCACGTCGGCGCCGTTTGCCTTGGCGCTCTGAAGGGTGTCGAACGCCACGCTTGCCGGGTCGCTTCCCATCTGCTGTTTCACTACAGGCACACCCACGCGCTCGCCCCAGATGCAAATCTGCTCTACGGCAGCGGCACGGAAGGTGTCGGCAGCTCCCAGAACAACCTTCTTGCCAGCCTTCTTAAACTGGTAAGCCAGCTTGCCGATGGTGGTTGTCTTGCCCACGCCGTTTACGCCTACTACGAGGATAACGTAAGGCTTATGGTCGGCAGGAAGTTCCCAGTCTGCCAGGTCATCGCTGTGATTCTCGGAGAGGAGAATGGCGATTTCCTCGCGCAGAATGCGGTTGAGCTCGCTGGTTGAAACATATTTATCGCGGGCCACACGTTCTTCGATGCGGCGGATAATCTTGACCGTGGTTTCTACACCTACGTCTGAAGTGATGAGTACCTCTTCGAGATCGTCGAGCACATCATCATCGACGGTAGACTTTCCGGCAACGGCGCGCGCCAGTTTGCCAAACACACTCTCCTTGGTTTTTTCAAGTCCCTTATCGAGAGTTTCCTTCTTTTTGTTGCTGAATAATCCGAATAATCCCATAATCTTGTTTTTTATCTTCTGCAAAGATACTCATTTTTTTTTATTTTATGGCTTTTTCACTTGCTTTTTCGCCCTTTTCAAGAAAAAAAGTAAAGATTTAGAGGGTTTTATGTCATGACAGAAGGGTTTTCGCCGATATTGTGGGTTAATAAGGTTTAATAAATAATGTTGTCTGCTACAAAAAACAAATCGCCCTGCAAAGGACAAAAGCGGTTTGGCTTCTGGACCCCTGCAGGGCGTTCTGTTTATTTCTTCATCATTTCCTTTACGGCTCTTTCGAGCTGGGTATCATGGCCATTGATGAAATCTTCCGGACTGTTGTAAACCTCGATGTCTGGGTTCAGCTGGGTGTTCTCGCCGAACACGCCACGCATGTCGCGGCAGCCTACCTGAGGAATACCGAATACCAGCGTGTTGTCCATCAGCGTTTCCCACCATACGGCTGTCATGGTTCCTGCTACAGGAGCACCGATCAGCTTGCCGATTCCGAGTTCCTTGTAAACCCATGGGAAACCGTGACCGTTGCTGTAATCGTTCTCGCAGATCATGACACAAGATGGCTTCACCCATTTGTTGAACGGATCGCGGCCAACTACCTTGCCGTGAGGTACAAACTCCTGATACTGCTTGCCGTTGAGTAGGGTGCAGAGATCATCGTGCAACCAGCCACCGCCATTATGGCGTTCGTCTACGATTACAGCGTCTCTGTTTCGGTTCTTGTCGCTCAGCAGTTCGCTGTAAACGGTGCGGAAACTCTCCGAATTCATCGCCTTAACGTGTACATAAGCGATGCGTCCGCCCGAAATGCTGTCAACGAAAGCGCGGTTGCGGTCTACCCATCGCTTGTAGAGCAGGTTGTTGAGTTTGCCCTGAGAGATAGCCTTCACTGTAACCTCCATCTTCTTGCCCTTGGCGTTTCTGATGCCGAGTCGTACATTCTTGCCAACCTTTCCGTCGAGCAATGGGAAGTAGTCCATTCCGGCTTTAATCTCCTCGCCGTCGATGCTCTCGATGATGCTGCCGGCTGTTACGCCCGTATTCTTCACATCGAAAGGACCACGCTTGATAATCTCCTGAATCTTCAGGCCGTCGCCCTGGTACTGAGGGTCGAAGAATACTCCTAGGTTGGCGGTGGTAAGCGCACTGTTCGAAGCGTAGTAGCGGGCTCCTGTATGCGAAGCGTTCAGCTCGCCAAGCATTTCGCTCAACATCTCCTGGAAGTCGAAATTGTTGTTGATATAAGGCAGGAACTTCTCGTAGGTCTTGCGGTAACCTTCCCAGTCAACACCATGAATCTTAGGGTCGTAGAACTTGTCTTTCACCTGTCGCCATATGTGGTCGAAGAGATACTGGCGCTCCTCGGCTGGCTTATAGTTGAAGTTAGCCTCAAAGCTGATGTCCTTGGTGCTGAATCCGCTCAGATCCACCTTCTTGATACTGCTTCCGTTGCAGATGAAGAGGTTCTTCACATCCTTGTCGGTCTGCAGGTTGCCCTGGCCTACGCCCTTCATCACGAGCTTGGTAGAGCCGTCCTTCAGGTCGTGCTGCCAGAGGTCGTAATCATCCTCGAAGGCTGCCTGGTAGTAGAGCTTGTCGCCGTCTTTAGAGAGCACAGCATCGCCCATGTGCGAAGAGTTTGCGGTGAGGCGTACGATTCTGTCGCGGCAGTTTTCTATGTCCAGTTCCAGTGGCTTTACCTTTTCCACCTCTATCTTTCCGGTCTTCTTCTGCTTTTCGTCAGCTTTCTTTTTAGCCTCTTCCTTCTTTTCGTCTTCCTTCTTTTCCTTTTCGTCCTTGTTGGCGTCAGCCAGTTCTATCTCTTCCTTGCTCATGTTGAAGCGGTTGTAGGCGTCCAGGTCGAAGAACATGATGTAGGCATCGTCCTCAGCTCCCCAGCTTCCATGACTGCGGTAACCGGCTCTGTCGCTCTGGAAGAGCATTGCCTTGCCGCCGAGCACCCATTTGCCGTTGCTGTCGCTGTAGCCGGAATTGGTCAGGTTGTGAACCTCTTTGCCGTCAGCCTTTACCAGCGCAATATCCTGGTTGTTCCAGCCGCCGTTGCCGATATAGGTTGAAAGGAGCCATTTGCTGTCTGGTGACCATTCGAAAGCGATGTCTCCATCGCTGTAAGAGTAGACGTATTTGCCATCGAGCACGGTGCGGATTTCCTTCGATTTCAGATTGATGATGCGAAGTGCAGCACGGTCTTCGAAGAAAGCCACTTCCTTGCCGTCAGGAGAGTATTGCGGGTACTGCGATGTAATGCCTGTTTTCACCAGCTGCTCTTCCTCGATGTCGGTAGCGTAGGTGAAGTTCTTCTCTTTCTCGTTCTTGATCTTAGACTGGTAAATCTGCCATACGCCGTTGCGCTCGGCTGCATAGACCAGGGCTCTGCCGTCTGGCGAGAAACTCAGGTCGCGCTCCTGCTGCGGTGTGTCGGTAATGCGCTTGGTAGTGGTATATTCTACAGAAGTTACGTATACGTCGCCATGCATCACGAAAGCCACTTCCTTGGCGTCTGGCGAAACGGAAATCTCTGTAGCTCCCCAGCTTTTAATCTGACGTACGAGGCTTGGAGCATCGTTATCTGTTGTAATGGAGATGTTCACCTTCTGAGGCTCTCCACCTTCTTTCACGGTGTAGATTTCGCCATCATATCCGTAGCAGAGCAGGTCGGCGCTGGATGCTGTGAGGAATCTTACCGGATTGCCTTTGTGGTGGGTAATCTGCTTGTCGCTTGAACTGTTGAGGCTGCGGCGGTAGATATTGAATGTGCCGTCCTGCTCGCTCAGATAGAAGAATGATTTCTCGTCTGATGTCCATACTGGCGAGCGATCTTCGCCGGCAAAGGTAGTCTGCTTGGCAAACTTTCCGTTACTCTTCAGCCAGATGTCGCGCGCGATAGGTGATTTCTGATGTTTGCGCCAAGGGTCTTCGTATCCCTTTTTGTCGTGGTAGAGAATGTCGCCGTTCTTGGCGATGCTGATATTCTCCATGGTGAGGGTAGAGAAGAGTTCCGGTCTTCCGCCCTTGGTGCTTACCTTATATACTTGTGGGAATGTGTTGTCGCCGAAGATGATGCTCTGGGCTGTAGGCTGCAGACTGGCTGAGTAGAGCACATGGTCGTTGTCTGCAAAGGCGATAGGTGTTTCGCTGCCGCTGTTGGTGGTGAGTCGGGTAGGAGCACCGCCTTTTGCATCGATTACGAAGATGTCGAGACTTCCTTCGCGGTTAGACTGGAAGGCAATTTTCTTGCTGTCAGGGCTCCATACAGGATGCGAATCGAAGGCTGCATGGGTTGTGAGCTGTCGTGCTTCACCGCCGTTGACAGAAACACTGTAGAGGTCGCCTTTATAAGCGAAGGCGATGGTAGTGCCATCGGGCGAGATAGCTGGGTAGCGCATCCAGAGCGGATGTTCTTCTGCGCTGGCAGAGAGTGCTGCTGAGAGCAGGGCTACTGAAAAGATTAACTTTTTCATTTGCGTATGTTTTATGTTTGAATATGCGTTATAAAAATCTCTTCTCTTTCGGGGCCAGAATGCTGTTTCTTGCTCCTAACGGATGCAAAGGTAGTTATTTTTTGCGATATTTAAGCATAAAAAAAGAAAAAAGTGAGAAAAAGTTTGGTGTATTCAAAAAATATATGTACCTTTGCAGCCGCAAATAAGAAAAGTGGCTAATAGATTGCCCAATGGCGCTGGTTAGACAATTTTGCGTTTTGAAAAGTGTTGGTTCCGTAGCTCAGTTGGATTAGAGCAACAGCCTTCTAAGCTGTGGGTCTTGGGTTCGAACCCCAACGGAATCACTATAATAGGCAAAATGAAACTTATTTGTACAAAAATAGCGTGAGAGAACAATAGTAGTAAGTTACTTATTCATAGGTACTTATCTCTGTTGTTCTTTTTGTTTTTAAATATATTTTATCACTTATTCCTCTTTTATATACTCTTTTTGTAAATGGCTATTAATCAATATGTTATGAATTTGACGTATTGAGAAATCATCCATGTGTGTTACAAATGTGTTATCAAAAAGCGCTAATGTGTTACCAGAATAGAGAAGTTGAAATCCTTAATGACCTTAATGACCATGACCTTAATGACCGGAAAATGGCCCTAAACATTCATTTGTTTTTCTGATGAAATTCCTTCCTTATCTTAGCCATTGCTTCCGTAGCTATGTCATGGGTTTCTATCAGCAATGGGCTCTTGTGGTATTGCACGATTTTGACTCCGACTGAGTTGTGCCTTTTCTTTACCTCGATGCATTGAATGATCAAGTCCGGATTGGCTGATTTAGCCGTTGGAGTCTTGTCAAAGTTCTGAATATAGGCAGCGTTGGTCAGGAAGAAAATGTCGGAACCTTCCGGTATTTCCTGCATTACTTTCACCATGAGGGTTAGCATCATGCGGAATTCCGTGGTGTGTAGGTCGCTGATTACATTACGGCTGATGATATTGCCGTTATGCTCAATCACAACGGCTGCACCACCAGCTCGCTCTTTATGGCCATAATCACATGAGCCACCTATCCAAACGTAATATGTTGATGTATCTTGTGTCATAATTATTTTATCTTCAATGTCCGCAGATATTCCTTCTGTTCGGGCGTGATTCTGTAGCTCTCGATGGCCTTTTGGATGGTCTTGTTGTGCGTCCAGGGAGCAAGGCGGTGTTGCTCGATGTAGGGAATCGCCTGGTCCCATTGCTTGGCAAGGGCGGTGGCGAAGAACCAGGCTACCATCATTCTTACGTAATACTCTTCGCTCCTTACTGATGCAGGAATTTCAAGATATTCTGCCTTGAAGTCTTTATCCAGGTAATGAGACATAAGTGTCTCTATTCCAAAACGACAAGTATAAACATGTGACGATTTACTCCAAGTCTTGATCTTCGCCAATAGTTCCTTCTTGTGTTTGGCAAATACCTTCGGAGACATGATGTCGCACACTGCCCAGTTGTCCACGAAAGGCAGGAAGCTGTCAGTAAGACGAATGCATTCATCGTAGTCCTTCACCTCGGAAATGAGGAGACCGTGAAGCATATTCTCATCGTAGTATTCGTGAGGAAGCAGATGAAGGAATTCCTCGCATTCTACCTTCTTTGTAAACTCTTTTGCAAACTTGCGAAGCACAGGCACACGAATGCCTATGAAACTCTCCATAGGCACTCCCGGTGTCAGTTTGACCTGGAAAGCAGCATACTGCTTATCCTGCATGGCGAACAGTCTTTCTTGAAGTGAAGTCATAAATCTTATTGTTATTTTATCTTGTTATATTCTTCATCGCTCACAGCCTCCTGCCACTCGTTGGATGTGTTCTCGCCAGGTATTTCAAAGGCGAGGTGGGCAAACCAGCTGTCTTTTGCTGCACCGTGCCAATGCTTCACGTTGGCAGGAATATGGATGACTGTGCCGGGGAGGATTTCCTGCGCAGGCTTTCCTTCCTCCTGATACCAGCCACGTCCGGCTACGCCTACCAGCATTTGCCCGCCACCCTTTGTAGCGTGGTGCGTGTGCCAGTTATTGCGGCAACCTGGCTCAAAGGTAACGTTGAAGAAAGGTATCTGACTATCAGATATTTGTGCCAGATAACTGTTGCCTTTGAAGTATTTGGCGTAAGCTGTGTTGGGTTCGCCAACAGGGAATATCATCTCGCGCTGGAAAGCAGCCTTGGCGTCTTCTCCTTTCACATCTTCATTCCATACCTCCTTTGCCAGATTGAAGGCAGCCCAGGCCTTTGGCCAACCGGCGTAGAAGGCGATGTGAGTAATAATCTCTGCTGCTTCCGTGCGGGTAATTCCATTGTTCTTTGCCGACTGCAAGTGATATTTCAGCGAACTGTCGGTGATTCCTTGGCTGATGAGCGAAGTGATTGTTACCAAACTGCGGTCGCGCAATGAAAGCAGGTCATTGCGGCTCCATACTTCTCCGAAGAGGATGTCGTCGTTGAGGTGAGCGAACTCCGGGGCAAACTCACCCAACTGGGTGCGCCCTGCTGTCTGTACTATTTTCTTCATTGTATCATTTTTTTTAATCTTCTCCATATTTTCAAATTCTTCTCCTGAAAACATCTACGATGTAAAAAATAACAGTTATTCTATATATGCTTCATTATATTTATGCAGTTTTGCGGTACTCGCTTGGAGTCTTTCCCGTCTGTGCCTTGAAAAAGCGGACGAAGTGCTGAGAATATTCAAAGCCGAGGCGCTGGCTGACTTGCGTAATGGTTAAGGTTTCATCTACAAGTAGTTGGCGGGCTGCAGAAAGCAGTCGGTCGTTGATCATACTCTTAGCGGTTCTGCCAGTCTCTGTCTTGACTAATTCACCGAAATATTTGGTAGAATAGCAGCATTTGTCGGCAAAGTAGGCTACGGTAGGCAGCCCTTCATGCTCCGCTTTCCGGGCAATGTATTCATCGAGCAGAGAGATGAACTTCTTTACCACCGAATGATTAATCTCCTCGCGTGTGATAAACTGTCGGTCGTAGAAGCGCAGGCAGTAGTTTAGCAGCAACTCGATGTTTGAAACGATGAGTTCACGCGAATGTCTATCTATAGGATGCTGAAGTTCCTGCTTAATCATTGAGAGTACATCACGGAAGATGTTTACCTCGGCAGCGGATAGATGTAGTGCTTCGTTGCTTGTATAGTCGAAGAACTCATATCGGGAGATGTTCTTGCCAAGCTGGGTGCGGTTGAGCAACTCGGGATGGAAAGCCAATACCGTATATTTGGCAAGCGGTACTCCCGGAATGGGTTCAACCTTAATCGACTGCCCTGGAGCAAACGAGGTGACGGTCATCTCGTCAAAATCATATTCTGTTCTGCCGTATGACAATTTGCAGCCCTTGTTTTCCTTCAGGAAGAGGGCATAAAGTCCGTAATGGTGCACTGCCTCCTGTATCGGAGAGGTGTTCTCTACACGTGCAATGCTTACCAGAGGATGAAGCGTTTTCACCCCAATGTAGTCGTTGAACTCCTGTATCGTATTAAAGAATAATTCCTTCATAATCCTAAGCCTTTTAAATTTCTTGGGTGCAAAGATAATGCAAATGAGCGCAATGAAAGCTTGCTTTCAAATTGCCGAGTGCAGCTTATCTTATGCAAAGATACGCACATTCTCCAAAAGAGCTTATACCTGGTTTCCGGAAGATGTTACCATTATCGGAGATTTATTCCATTCTTCCATATTTCATCTCCACGCCTTCTTTATCATACTGCTTGCGCTTGCCGGTTGGTGGCTCAGTAAGTGTGATGCGAACAACAGCCGTGCGTGAAAGGGAACGGGCGATGCTCTCGTCGAAAGCATCCATGTGTTGAGGAAGGAAGCACCATGAAAATACCAATTCACATCATCATCAGATGCGAGCGACAGCGGTAAACCATAAGGCTTGCCGTCTTCGTCAATAAAACTGACCGTTATATACGGAGCCTTGTGCATTACTTCCAAAGCCCACTCACTATCCATTGCTCTTGATTCCTTTCTCATTTTTATCCAATTAATTTAATGATCTGTTTATCCGAAGCATCAGGCAGGATTTCTTTCAGATGCTCGAAAATCCTCTGATAAGATTCCTGGGGAGTTCGATTGCATTTGCAAGCCTCCCTGCCATAGAGGTCTTCGGGTGTATTGAGCAGCGACCATCCCCAGCCATATTCGTGATTGTGCTTGTCACGAGGGTAGATGAAATCCTCGGTCACGATGTAAGTCGCCATTTCCAGTCGGGTGAGATAACCGTCAAACTTGCTTCTCATTCCCTTGCCGGTGAAACCGCAGGCTGCCCGAAGTTCTCTTGTGATGAGACTGCCAGTAGATTGAAGCGTGCAGAGAATGGCTCCTTCTATCGATTCTTCATCCGGACGGGGGTATTTGCTCCTTCTGTAGTTGCAGAAGTCCGGCCACCATTCCTGGCTGATGAATCCTGCTTTCTTGTTAAAGAACTTTCCGTACATACACGGCATTTCCTGAACGATTTCGCCCTTCCATTTCCATAATGGCCAGTCCCAACCGCCTTCAGGAAGTCTTACGTAACCGCAGTCTTCTGCTACGATGTCTTCGGCAGAGAATCCTTCAATGCCACTATCAAGAAGAGGGAGAAAGCCGATTTTCTGAATCAGCTCCATCATGCCTGTTGCTGAATATATTTCTGGAAAATTCATGTTCATCTATTTTTATCCGTTGAACTTAAATAATCTTGACGTTACATCTGTCTTCTTATGTATCGTGCCAGTCCGTAAACATATCTTCGGCAACCTGGACGATAGTGGAGCAGGCGGTCGAACCATGCAAGATGTTTGTTGAATAGGCGAACTGTAACACCTACATAGACCATGGCGAAGAGCGTTCCGATGCCCACGATCTCCCATTTCCATGAACCGAGAAGCAGGAAACAGAACAAGACGGCCAAGACCACGAGCGTGATGTCCACCCGAATCTTGGCTTTAGGGAAAGGCCAGCCGGTAACCTTGTGAATGGCGATGGAAATGCCCTCGCCAGGCATGGTTACTGAGCCGCACTTCACCTCCATGGCAATTCCGAAACCGAGGATGGTGCAACCGGCAATCTGCACAAGGGCATTGACCAGGATATTTTCTGAAACCATCCACTGTGTAAGCACCATATTGAGGTCTATGAACATTCCGAAGATAAAGCCGATAGCGAGCTGGAAGAGTTGCACCCACTCGAAGTTTCTTCTCAGAATCAGAATCTGCAGCACCACGAAGATCGCATTCATCATGATGGTGTAGCCGCCGATAGTCCATCCTGGGATGTAATCAAGCATCTTTCCTGCCGAAGCCATCACGTAAGGGATGGTGGAAATAACGCTTGAACCTAACTGACTTCGCACACATGCTGCGACTCCGAAAGTCATTACATAGAGCGAAACGAGCAGCAGAATATGCTGCCATACAAAAGATATAACTTCTTTTTTCTTAATCATCTATATTATTTTCTTAATCAATTCGTTCAGTTTATCCTCTCTGATAATCTTAGGCTGAGCCTTGCCAGCGAGAACGAGAATCTTTTTACCATTACGATAAATATGAAGCTGTCGTGAGCGAACCGCGGCAGTCAACTCCTCATCGTTCTGCATAGCTTGCCAGATAGGATAATATACTCCCTCAGGTTCAAACAACTTCTTTTGAAGATGCGAGCAGAGGTTTGTTGTATCAATAGTTATTTATTTCTTCTTTATCGTTCCTTTAAATATTTTCCATTGCTTCTCAAATGACAAATCTTTTTCTGTCGAATCAAAGTAACTGATGTTGAGATTTTTCTCCCAAGGATTCCAGTTGCCGCAAATTCTGCCATCATGGGCGATAACAGGAAAGAAAATGCCATTATTAGTGTATGCAGACGGCATTTGATGTGGATGGATTACTAATTCCCGGCTTTTATAACCAATCAGATATTCATCAAAGGGAGCTATCAGATGAGTCTTTCCTCTTCTGAATCCACGTGTTCGACATGATTCATGCAGATAGAACCGATAGTCTTTCCATTTTTCAATCCTCAGTTCTGAACCAAGCAACTCAATGCCTCGTTGGCAATCAGAAGTGCTCAGTCCTGACCACCAGACATAATCTTCGAATGTGGCTGGCGAATGGCTCTGAAAATATTTTCTTGCCAGAAGCATCAGCATTTCATCACGTTCCAGCTTGGCAGTTCGGGGAATCTTCTTCTCCGTGAGACTGTATGTTGCCTTTGTAGGAAGAAGATTTCCGCTGCAGAAAGTACCGTTCAATTCGTTAAAACGAATGTGGTAGGATAGGCGATGACTGTCCATAATAATGCCTCTTTCGAGCAAAGCCTCGTTCAGGTCTTTGCTTGTCACAGACTGCAACTCTTCGGTTTTTTGAACAAATATCTCGTGAATCAGATTGAGCTCAGAATCATCGATGCTGATTTTATTACTCTTCATCCATCCTTTTACAACAGAAGTTGCCTTAGGTGAAATCAGGTCCAGCATCCACCAATAGTCTTCATTTGAAACCAGTTGCCAAGTGCCACGCAGCAGGTGAAGACGGACTATCTCACCCTCATCGTATGCATTCTTGAATGCGAAGGAAGAAGGATTGCGAGTACGCATCATCACAGCCCATCTTACCATCCGGTAATCCTGGGCTTGCATGGCTCCAAAATGAGACACCACCTTTTGGGGAGTATCAAATTGAGGGCAGATGAGCTGCTGCGAAAGCAGGCGTATTGCTATTGGATTCATTGTTTCTGAGTCGTTAAAATTACGTTGATTATTTCAAAGCCTTGCCGTCGGAGAAAGCGTTTCCGACTTTCTCGCCCAGCTGGATATAGCCGTGATGAATAGGGTCGAAGACAATCAGTTCCATCTTCTCCATGTCTGGATTTCCGTCTTCAGCCAGATACTTCTCATCTACAAGAATATTGACGATTTCGGCAATGAGATAATAGCCGGTTTCGCTTTCGTCGTATTTCTCCTTGATTCGGCACTCCAGGGTCATTGGAAAATCGGTGAACACCGGAGCGTTGACCATAGTCGCCTTCTCGATGCTCCATCCAGTCTTCTCCATCTTCTTCGGGTCGTTCTTGGCAGAAACAATGCCCACGAAATCAGAAGCCACCATGGTTTTCTTGGTAGCGAAGGCAACGGTAAACTCGCCGCCAAGCTTCAGGTTGTCTGTGGTGACGTGATTTCCCATCGAGATCATAATCTCCTTCATGTCCCACTGTCCAGCCCAGGCAGCGTTCATTGCGTTGGCAACTCCATCCTTATTATATGTGCCGATAATCAGCACTGGCTGTGGTGCAAACCACGGCTTTGGTGAAAAACTTTTCATATGCTTCGTTCTTTATATTGTTATCTATTCATGTGTAAATACGCCATCAGCGCAATTTGTATCACTTTAAAATCCCAACTCTACATCCTTACCGAATGGTGCGAGCGAAAGCCCGGCCATCTTGAAATGCTGTTTTCCCCAAGGAATGCCGATAATGGTTATACATAAGAGAAAGCCGAAGAACAGATGCATGAGGCAAGCCCACAATCCACCGAAAATCAGCCAGAGTAAATTCAGCGGAATGCGAATGCAACCAGTTGGACTATTCGTTTCTCTTACTGTAGAACCAAAAGGCCATAGGCAGAGCAGACCAATCTTGAATGTCTGTATCGCAAAGGCAATGCCGATGATGGTACATGCAAGAGCCAGACTTCCGGTGAAATAACCGATGGCAGCTTCGAGACCTCCGAAGAGCCACCAAAGTAAGTTTCCTATTATGCGCATAAGATTATTCTTTTCATCTTTTATATCAAGAAAGGATCAAGCGTAGCCAGCAGTTCGGCTTTATCTACCACACCGCTTGTGCGCCACAATACTTCTCCGTTTCGGAAGAGCATCAGCGTAGGCACGGATTGGATGCGGTATTGGCTTGCTGTTACGCCGTACTTATCAACATCCACCTTGATGATTCGGATACGGTCGCCCAACACACTCTTCACCTGTTCCAGAATGGGGTGCATCGCCTTGCAAGGTTGGCACCAGGTAGCAAAGAAATCGACCAGAACAAGCTGGCCACTGTTTATTACATTATTGAATGTTTCCATAATTATTTATCTATTTCTGTGAAACGATTGAAAGTTCTGCCGTCCCTCGTAACTTTCCCGAAGAACATATCTTCCGGTCTTACCCAATAGGCTTGGTCTCCATAAAGAGCCTGATAAACCACCATGCGCTCCTGAGTCTCGGAGTCGAAGGCAGAATGGATGAACTTGTATTTGCCGCCCTTGAAGTGCTGGAAATATCTTTCTTCCTTTGCCGAAAACTCCATCAGCATTTTCTGGGCAAGGGGAGCGTACCAGGTCTTTACCTCCTGTTCAGTAGGCGTATGACCGCCAGGGAAATGGAAGGCTTGGTTGTAATGCTCCAGGAAGAGAGGGGAGAAGTGAGCCAGGGTGTCCTGCTCACCAAAAAGTCCCCACACACGATTCTTATAATAGGGGTTGCAATGGTCAAACTGCACGGCTTCCAGATCTGCAAACTCCTCTATCAGCGCCTCGTCAATCACCAGCTGCTGATTTCCGTCCCTTCTCGGCGCCTTGTATTCATGCTCGCCGATGCGCTCCTTCAGAAACTCCGTCATCATGAAATACGGATTGCCGAGCAGGGCAGGAATGCCCACCACCGGAGCCAGCATCTGGGCGAGGAAAGAGCCGCAGCTGTTGCCCAGAAGCAAGTCGGGCTGTTCCCGGTCGATGATGGAGCGAATCTCTTTCAGTGCCTCCTTGGGGTGCAAAGGGAGGTCGGGAGTCAGCACCACCGCCGTCCCCTCAAACGCCTCTTTCAAGGCTCTCGCCATCGGACAGCTGCCCGTGGCGAAGAATCCGTGTAGGAAAAGTATTTTCTTCATTCTTATAAATTATTGTCTGTACATTTATGTAGCAAATTGGATGGATGCAGGATTAGTTTTTGTTTCATTCCTTTTTCCTTACTTCCCAATGACCGCTATAGCCGCTACCTACATACACAATATGAGGCATTTTTGCGATACGACGCTTGATAGTTTTAGAGGTTACGCCTATTTGTAAAGCCAATTCTTCTGTTGTTATTTTAGGATAAACAGCTACTTGATATTCTATCCATTTATCTAAATCATCGCCTTGAGTGCCACCTTGAGGGACATCTTGAGGGACATCTTGAGGGACATCTTGAGGGACATCTTGAGGGACATCTTGAGTATCACCTTCGTTTTCCACAAAGTTTACCTCAATATCAGGATGAGTTTCCTGCCAAGCCAAGATCATATTAGGAAATGTGACAGTAAACTGGGCACGGTCGGAGAAGAAGGTCGGAAGCATCTTTTCTTCAAAATAGGGAAGGGCTTTGATTGGATTGATGATTTTGCCCATGCCCGAACCTTTACGCTCCATATAACCCAACTGAGCAAAGATATCTGCGATAACCGGATTGCGTCTGACAGAAGGAATATCTTCTAAGTTCATCGTCTGGATAAGTCTCCCTTCTGGCATGGAGCCTGGAGAGTAAATCACCATACGGTCATCGTACATATCCACATGCACCTCGCTGCCTTGAATCAGATAGTCACGATGAGCCAATGCATTCACTACAACTTCCATCACACAACGTTCCATATATTGAGGAATCTCGATGCGCTGCATCGGTTCTTTATACCAAAGTGTACGGTTGTTGCGACGGATGAAGGCCATGGTGTCTTCGAGAAGAGTTACAAGTCCGCCTGTAATCTCTGCGCTGTCGAGAGCATCGATGCTTCCTCCTGCTTTTGTCTTGCCGTTCCATCTTGTGCAGAATACACGGCTTTGGCGCAATGGACATTCGTCTGCCATCAACAGACCGGCATAGGTAAGTATTCCCTTATTGTCAACCAAGCCAAACGAGCGGTAAAGTTTTTTATCGAAGCTCAGACCATTCCAGGCATAGTAGCGGCTGCGAAGCTTAGAAAATGCATAATCTTCAAACATTTCATCGCTTGGGCGGGCGTCGAATGAAGAGTTGCGACCTCTTAATACCAGACGCTTATGTTCGGTACTATCAGCCACAACCGATTCGTTGCCAATGCGCACAAAGGTTTCAAGAACGCTGTCGCCAATATAATAATAAGGTGTATCTTCACCTCCATGCACATGAAGGATGAGCAGTTCCTTGTCTTCTACACGCTCTATCTTTAAGTCGATTTGGGGCATAGGGTCTATGCGCTCCTTGATTTTCTGACTGATAAATTCTGCATCAGCCTTGGCATCGTTCAATCCTATGATAGTATCGTCATCGGCAATACCAAACAATAGGCAGCCGCCACCTCCATTGGCAAAGGCACTGACGCTCTTTAGCCAACTTTTCACTTTACGGCGTTCCACTTCCTGCTTCTTATCGTATTCAGTAGTCTCACCTATATATTTTGCCATGTCCATATTTACTTAATTTTTGATTATTCATTATGCGCCTGTAATCTAGGAGGATAAGCTATGTTCAACTCCATATCAGCGCAATATATCTGCAAAAATACAAAAAATATTCAGAAAAGTGATTATATGGATGGATTTTGTTGGCAGGGCGAACTTGATTTAACCTTATTTTATAAGATAGAGGGATATTTTGATAATCTGAAATCCATAATGACCGGAAATGGCCGGATTCATGAATATATGTACATATATACACCAAGGGGAGTTTGTTCGTGATGAGTAAACTCCCTCTAATTATCTTAAAAAATCTTATTTATTCAATAGAAAGTTTTGATATTCAGAATATAATCATTATTTTTGCACGTAATATCAGTGGTGTTATTATGTGCAATATTAAATATTATATAGATGAAACAGCTGCATATTTCGGCAACATGTTGGGCGAAAAAGTAGCTTTGGAACCAGCAGATAAAGATTTGTTGGAAAGAATCCCTATGAATGTTTCTTCCAGGTTCTCTTTTTATAAAGGATGTATTTTGGGGCAGCACATTTTGATGGCTTACCTAAAGGATGGTGACTCTGTGCCTCCTGCCCAGTTGAAGAAACAATTGGATATTATAGGTCGACAGACACAGCTCGTCGTCGTATTAATCACTCCATGCATTTCATCTTATAATAAGGTAAGATTGGTGGCACAAAAAGTTAACTTTGTTATCCCCAACAGGCAAATGTTCCTGCCATCTCTTTTGCTTGACATCAAACCAGACAGAAAGGTTGGCTTGGATTTGAAAGAAACCATTCCTCCCTTTGCCCAATGTTTGTTGCTTTATCATTTGCAGATTGAATCCATTGTTGGGGCAACAGGTTATGGACTGAGCGATAAGTTTGGCGTTTCTTATGCGACCGCAAACAAATCATTGCGCTGGCTTGTCTCCAAAGATCTGATTAAGTTGGAAGGAACAAAGAGCAAGACGGTACAAATTGATTTAAGCAATAGGGAACTTTGGAATAAAGCATTGCCATTGTTGGTTTCTCCGATAGAGCAGCTTTATTATACGGATGCAGTACTTGAAGGACAACAGATAAGTGGGGTGAATGCGCTGGCTTCCTACACGATGCTTAATGAAGAATCAAGGCAATGTTGGGCTGTTACAAAGAAAGAACTGAAAACTTTGGCCATCGTAACCGACAAGCAGTTTGGAGAAAATGAAATCCAAGTATGGAAGTATAACCCCAAAAAGTTAAGTACAGAAGGAGTGGTTGATAAGCTCTCGCTTTATCTGTCATTGAAAGACAATGATGACGAGCGCATACAAATTGAGTTGGAACGATTGATAAATGAAATGTCATGGTAAGAGGAATAGATACATTCAAGGAGTTCTTCAAAGGTTTTGAGGACAATTATGTTATAATAGGCGGTACGGCATGTGAAATCCATGAGGATTTGTATGCTCAGGTGCCTCGTGCTACTAAGGATATTGACATTATCTTAGTGGTTGAAGCTTTGTCGGCTGAGTTTGTTGCCAAATTCTGGGAGTTTGTAAAGAAGGGCAATTATGAGCAGCGAAACAAGGGTGTTAATGAGAATGTAGAGCCCAAACATGAATATTTCCGCTTCATGAAGCCTGCTAATTCTGCTTTCCCATATCAGGTTGAACTCTTCTCACGTAGTCTTGGCTTGATGAATTTCCCAGAGGAGGCTCGTATCACACCGATTCCAGTGGATGAAGACCTTTCAAGTTTATCGGCAATACTCATGGATGAAGACTATTATCGTTTCACGATAGAACATAGCTTGCAGGAAGATGGCGTGCATATCGCCAATATCGAGAGTCTTATCTGTTTGAAAAGCAAGGCTTTCTTGGATTTAAGTCAAAGAAAAGCTAAAGGTGAAAGTGTTGATAGCAAGCATATTGCAAAGCATAAGAAAGATGTCTTTCGTCTTGCAGCAATGCTTACTCCAGCAAGTAGATATGAACTGCCCGACATATTAAAAACAGATGTTAGTGACTTTTGTGATGCTATCATGCAGGATTTGCCAAATGCCGATTTCATCAAGTCTGCAGGTCTTGGCAATGTTACAAGCCTGCAGATTATAGAACAACTTAAGAAATCAATGTTGTAGTTATGGTTAAGATACAATATGCTTCAGATTTGCATCTGGAATTCATGGAGAATACCCTGTATTTGGAGACTCATCCTCTTCAGCCTGTTGCTGACATCCTGGTGTTGGCTGGAGATACTGGCTATTTAGGTGATGAAGGTTTTGTCAAACATCCATTCTGGGATTGGGCTTCAGAGAATTTCAAGCAAGTAATAGTAATACCAGGTAATCATGAGTTTTATTTGGGTTATGACTTGGGGCAACTCCATGATGGATGGTGCATGCAAATTCGGCACAATATCAGATGCTATTATAATGCAGTAATACATCTTTCGGATGATACTGACCTCATCGTTTCTACACTATGGGGATATATAGAGCCGCAGGATGCTTTTTCAACCGAGCGCAGAGTAAATGATTTCTATCGTATTAAGGATTGTGGCGTTGTGATAAACAGTGAACGGTTTAATCAAGAGCATGCTAAGTGCCGTGCTTTCATCGAAAAGGCTGTTAGTGAGAGCCAGGCAAAGCATATTGTTGTGGCAACGCATCATGTTCCATCATTTCAACTGGTGTCTCCGGATTTTAAGGGAAGTCCGATAAACGGTGCTTTCACAGCAGAGCTGGGGAACTTCATTGCTTATAGCCGAATAGACTATTGGATTTACGGTCATTCTCATCGTAACATAGACAAAGTGATAGGAAATACTCAATGTGTTTCGAATCAGCTTGGGTATGTGAGTCATGGAGAATCTGAATCTTTTGATTCAAAGAAAAGTATTAATTTAATGCTTTAGTTGAGGCTTTACATTATATAGAAAACCAATAGCGTCCGCATTGCGGACGCTATTGGCTTAAGCTCATAAAAAGACACAGCCCCTTCATGACACCCTTGGAAATTCGTAATTTGGCACTTAAGTTATACGTGTCGAATGGCATTCTGTTAGTTACCATTCATATCTATCTGAAATTCCTAAAAAACGCAAATCGTCTTCTATATCCTTTCTGTCTTGTGCAGCTTCTGCTACAGCCTCATCCATTGCTTGTTTGTATATTTCTTCCCTGTTTATAATATCGTACATGGCATCGTAAAAACGTTTACATTTTTCCTTATATTCTTCTTTAAGCATTGGCAAGATATATTTTCTGCCATTTCTCTCTCCTATATATTGAGGTAATTGAGAAGCTATTTTATTTTTAATAAAACGTGAAAAGTCTAAAGTATGGTTAGGAAACATTAAATAATATTCTTGCCACATATTGTTTTTAGGGAAATATCTAAAAGATGTTTCGAAAAATTCATTTATCAGTACGAATGCCACTTGGTCGCTATAATAAAAATGCTGGTACTTTTTGTGAAGGATATTTAATGTATATTGAGCAATTTGGGTAGGAAGATGCTTTTGCATGGTACCAATGGATTCAGAATGAGGAACATTAATATTCCCTCTAGAATCATATGAAGACTCTAAGTGAAGGAATATCAGTACATTAAAATCATCTAAATTAAGTAAATTATTATAAGCACTAAAAGAACTAATAATCTTTTTTTCTGAAGAAGATAAGTCTGAGTATAATTTTCCGAACTTGTTAATTGATAGTTCGACATTCTGCTCTATGAATTGGCGTAAAGAAAATACACATTGATCAGAAAAATACTTTTGAATCCCATTTTCTGCAATTATAGCAATTCTTTTACCAAAAAAATATATAATTTCTTTGGGTAACTCTTTTTCTTGTATAAAGCTAAAGGCTACTTTTACTTTGAGAGCATTAAATAAAGCATTCAATACATCTGTTTTAAGATATGTAGGATCTATAAAATATACATTCATTTTTACATTATTTAAAATTTAAACCATATATTCGCATGTGCTTATTTTTAAATGTTAGTTATTACGACATGCTATTATTAGCAAAATTAAAAAATATTATTGGAAATATCAAATGTCTGAGAAAAATTTATTATTCTTTTATTATAATTTTGATTCTACAACATTATTTTCGTTTGGGGGAGAGACAATTATGGGGCAGTCTAAATACCCCGAAATCCTTAATGACCTTAATGACCGTGACCTTAATGACCGGATTTAGGTATTGGAAAATGGAAATGGCAGAATGTCGCGTCTCATCATGAACCACCTTCAGTTTGAATTTAATCTTGTTCCGACAAAGGTAATGACTGATGATAAGGCAGCTTATATTGAAGCTCTTAATGCATCTCGAGAAGAAGAGTCGATGTTACCATTCCAGTCTTTCATGCTTCAAGAACATATCAAAAATCTTAAGGCAGAGATTGAACAATATGAAAAATCTATGGATGATGATGTCGTGATAAATGTCGGGAAAGATTTTAAAAATGTCGGGAAAGAAAACTGTAACGACACGTACTATTGAAAGAGATATTGCTGCTCTTCAAGCCAAGGGAATCTTGAAACGTGAAGGCGGTAGAAAAAGTGGTAAATGGATAGTTGTAAACATCTGAATAATCCGAAATCCTTAATGACCTTGACCTTCATGACCGGCAACGACCGCTCTCCTCATGATTTCTGAGGTGAGCGGTCGTTTTCCTTTCCGTTGCCAATTCCTTCCCTTACGCAATAATCACCCGGTGCATCTGCTTGATGAAATCCTTGAGATTAACAAACGTGTCGCCGAAGGTTTCGCGCCATTTCAGATCTTTCAGCGGATACTCCAGGAAGTTGCGGGTTTCTATGTCGCCGTTCATGCTGATGTAATCCAGGATGTTCTTCAGATAAAGCTCCTGCTCTGAGGTGAGATTATAACCCTCTATGAACTGCTGATAGATCTGAAGCGCCTTCTTGCGGTCTATGCCGTTGATTACACTGATAAACGCAGCCACATTGTTCTTGTACGGATGGCCCTCGGTAAGCTCGTTATACTCATCCTTGGTGCCCAGCTCCTCGAAGAAGATGCGCTCCAGCTCCTCTATGTCGGCAGAGGTCAGCTGCTCGAAATGCTGAATCTTGCGCAGTGTTTCGCTGTTGCTGTTCTCTGCCAGATAGTCGATTACACGCTGCTTGTAGCTGGTCTTGATCACCTCATCCTCGCCACCTTCCACTTTGGTGTAGGTGTCTTCTATGTCGATGATAAACTTCTTGCCGCCACGCTGCTCCTTCAGCAGATGAACCAGTCCTCTCAGTTCCTTGCGCACATGCTCCAGCGCATCCAGCGATTCATTTTCCCAGAACACAGGCTTCTGAACCTGGCGGATGATGTCGATGCGCTCCATCACAGCCGGGATGGAGGCCTTCTTCTCCAGGATGGCGGCGATGTTTACCACCACCTTGCGGAATTGACCCACACGCCTGGTTGTGTCGATGAGCGAAAGCATGATGTGGAGCATCACGATGTCGAAGCACTTGGCTTCCTCGTCATCCTTATCCACTTTGATGAGATGTCCAATCTTCTTAAGCCGCGATACATCCAATTCCGACAGGCAGGTCCATTTCTCCTGATTCCTGTAAGGTTCTATGATGTTCAGCCATGGGCGAGCCTCCTTGCGCTCCTTGCCGATGGCTGCCACCTGCTGATGGAGCAGGGTCTTCAGCTCATCATGCAGCTGCTTGTCAAATTCCTTCTCCTGATGCTCGGCGCTCTGCAGCTCCTTGGCAATATCCAGGCGCAGGCAGAAGAGCCGGTCGGTGAGCGATTTGCTGTCGGATGGATGAATGTCGTCGCCCTGCTTCGAGAAGAAATCGAAATTGCCGCACCAGTCGAAGATGTAGAATTCCTGCTTGTCTTCGCCCGGACCGAAAAGGTCTTTGCAGAGACGGGTTCCTCTACCTATCATCTGCTCAAATTTTATCTTCGACTTGATGATCTTGAAGAATACAAGGTTCAGAATCTCAGGCACATCAATGCCCGTGTCGAGCATGTCCACCGATACAGCTATCTGCGGCATCTTGGCTTCCATCTTGAAGTCGGCGATGATGGCAGAATGGTTCTTCACCTGGTTGTCTATCAGCTGGCAATAGTCGGCGCCACGCTCGGGATAGAGCTGGTTAAAGCGCTCCACGATGCGCTCGGCATGCTTGTGGTTGTAGGCAAAGATGATGGTCTTGCCCACGTCCTCACCACTATGCACCTTCAGTCCGTTTGTCATTAATTCTGACAATACATTGTCGATGGTATCATCGTTAATCAGATAGTTGAAAATCTCGTTGCCCTGTATGTCTCTATGATATTCCTTTTCCTTCGGAATGCCCTTCATAGCCTTCTCATACTCCCATACCTTTTCCAGCTGCTCACGCTGCTCCGCACTCAAATCGTCGTATCTGATGCCCCGGTTGATCATCTTCGAGTTGCATTTCTTCAGGCGGTAGGGGCGCAGATATTCATCACGTATAGCCTCCTCATAGGTGTATTCAAAGTTAGGCTCGTTCTCCAGTTCCAGCAGCTGGAAGGTGTTCTTGTCTATCTCGGCTCTTGGGGTGGCGGTGAGACCGATGAGCAGCGAATCGAAATACTGGAAGATGGCGCCGTATTTGCCGAACACGCTGCGATGCGCCTCGTCGATGATGATGAGGTCGAAATGACCGATGGAGAACTCCAGGGGTTCGGTGTTGATATAGTTGATCATCGTCTGATAGGTTGAGAACACGATGCGGGCGTTCGTGTCTGGCTTATCATCTTCCGAGAGGCAGGACATCGACTGGCTAGGCAGGAACTCTTCGAATCTTTCGTGCGCCTGCTTCACCAGTTCCTTGCGGTCGGCAAGAAACAGAACATTCTTGAGCCATTTGCTGTTGTTGTAGAGCAGCTTGCAGAGCGAGATGCTTACGCGCGTCTTGCCCGTACCGGTGGCCAGCACGAGCAGACCGCGGCGATGCTTCCTGTTGAGCCATTCCACCAGACTCTTGATGGCGGTTTTCTGATAGGGGCGGTTGGTGATTTCATCGTCTATCGCCAGGTTGGTAATAGGGGAGCGACTCCGTTTCTGAATCAGATATTCCAGGTCGTTGTAACTGTGGAAGGAGATGACGTTTCTAGGCGGATAGTCGAGTCCGTCTATCACCTTTGTCGTGTATCCGTTGGTGTAATAAATTACCGGTCTTACACCATACTTCTTCTCCTGGCAATCTGCATACTCGATGGCCTGTTTGCGTCCCGTTTCCGGGCTGTGGATGGTGCTTTTGGCTTCTATCACCGCCAGCGGTTTGCTGCCCTTGCTAAAGAGCACATAGTCGGCGTAGCCGATGCCTGAAGGGTGGAATTGCTTGTTCATTCCCTCTATCTTGATTTCTATGCCAGCCTTGCCGCCCTGTATGTCGCCCTTTGCGTGGAGTATTTCCCAGCCGGCTTCGTTCAGCATATAGTCGATGAGGCATTGGCGGGTAATGGCTTCGCTTTCAAGCGATTCTGCTGGCTGCCGGGTCGGTGGCTTAGGGTGCTCGATGGCTTCGTGAGGAACATGGTGCTTCAGATCAGGCGAAACTGCTGGTTCTGAATTGTCAGCCGCATGAACCTGGGTGAAGTCTTGCGGAATGAGCGTAGCATCGAAGGCTGCTATTTTGTCGATAGCTCGCCAGCGGTAGAGGAAACCGCAGGCTACATGATAGAGGGCACGCAGGCAGATGAATGCATCGTTCTTTCTTATCTTCTGTGTTCCGGTATGAGCGGCATAGTTGCCTATTTTCTTTACCGTGCGCATATCCTCTATCAGTTCCCAGTCTTCGTTGACGAACGCATCTATTTCCGGGCGTTTAAGCATCTGGCTGAGGGTTTCGTGGGGTTCCAGCGTCACCTTCGCCATAGCCAGATGGTTCTTGACGAGCCATTCCAGAGCCTTGCGGGCATTGGTGGCACTATCTTCGGGGAATGCCTTCTGAAAGATTTCTGCCTTATCGCAGTATGCGTGTAGCTGGTGGAAGGCAGGAATCTCCTCTTCCAGCTTTTTGATAAAGTCAAAATTCTTCATTGTCGTTTTTTTTTTTATTGTTATGTTATATTTGTTGTGGGCAAAAGCCTTCAAATACCGGGCAATATACAAAGCTTTTGCCCTTACAAGGCGCATTGCTAATTGCCATGATACCCAGGGCGTTGCCCTGGGCTAGGAGGGTTGCCCTTTCAGGGCGCAGGGCGACGGCGGAACCCTACATGGGGTTTATCCCATACACCATGGTTCACGTTTCGCTCCATACGTCATGATTCACGTTTGCCCCATACGCCCTGAAAGGGCAAAAGCTTTCAAATACCGGGCAATAACAAAGCCACCTTCAACTTCTATTCGAACCAGTATTGCATGCGGGAAGCCAGCAGGGTTTCGAGATCCTGGATGGACTTCTGAATCTCCGATTTCTCTCGCTCGATTTGCTCTATGCGCTGGGCAAAGAGTTGCTGGAGGGGGAGGGGTGGGAGAGGGATGTTGAGTCGTTTCAAGTCTGAAATAGCAAAACTTGATTGATTAACTGCATCCTTTCTAATTCTTGCTATCTTACTTTTGAAGTCTCCACTTTTTGTATAGTAGACAAAGAATGTTGAATCAATTAATTCATGAATCGCTTTTAATCTAAGCAAATTCATTCCATGAATAATGGTTTCTTCATTATTTCTTTTATACTCTACAGTTCTTCCAATATAAGTCTTGCTATTTATATGAGACATAAGTAAATCCCTTGACTCTAGAACATAAACTGAATATTTTGATAAATCATATATTCCTGCATACCCCATTCTGTCTCTATTAAAAATACCTCCAGCTAGGGTTTCAATTCTTGTTATAGGGAAACCATCTACATCTTTCGTCTGTTTGATATTTGCTCCATTTTTTATATATGAAAAGCAATCTACCAGCTTTTTCACTTCCCATCCCATTTCATTCTCCACTGGGTCTCCAAACATTTCATAGAAGAGGCTTTGAGCGAGATTGTCGAAATCTTTAAGTTGCTCCTTCTTCAAACGAATCAACTCGTTTATCTTGTCAAGTTCGGTAACTATCGCAAGCTGAGTGGATTTGGGTGGGAGAGGAATGTCGAATCGTTTCAAGTCAGAAATAGCAAAACTTGATTGATTAACAGCATCCTTCCTGATTCTTGCAATCTTACTTTTGAAGTCTCCACTTTGAGTATAGTAGGCAAAGAATGTTGAATCAATTAATTCATGAATCGCTTTTAATCTAAGCAAATTCATTCCATGAATAATGGTTTCTTCATTATTTCTTTTATACTCTACAGTTCTTCCAATATAAGTCTTACTATTTATATGTGACATCAGTAAGTCCTTAGACTCTAATACATAATCTGCATATTTAGACAAATCATGTATTCCTGCATATCCCATTCTATCTCTATTGAAAACACCGCCAGATAGGGTTTCAATTCTTGTTATAGGGAAGCCGTCTGCATCTTTTTTCTGTTTAATATTTGCTCCATTTTTTATATATGAAAAGCAATCCCCCAGCTTCTTATATTCCCATCCCTTTCTCATGCCATCTCCTCCTTTTCCTTCTCTGAATACTTCTCCTTTTCCTTCTCCAATTCCTCATCCTTCTCCAGCATCTTGCACAATTCTCTATACCCCTTCAGAAACTCGCCTTCATTCTCTTCCAGTCTTACTAGAATATCCTTTACAGGCTCGTATTCCACCTTCTCACGCTCTATCTCCTTGTACTTATTAATAGAAAGGTCGTAATTGTTCTGGCGGATTTCCTCTACGGGTACGAAGAAGCTCTGGTCCTTGCGGGTGCGGGATTCCTCAGACTCAGGATGCAGATAGCGGTTTACCACATCAGGAATGTCATTGTCGGCTATCGGCGTACGCTTGTCATCGAGCGAATATCCATCCGCCTTCATGTCATAAAACCATACCTTGTCCGTTCCGCCACAGTTGGTCTTGCGGAATATGAGAACGGCGGTAGAAACACCGGCGTATGGCTTGAACACGCCACTCGGCATGGAAATGACGGCGCACAACTGCTGGTTGTCAACTATCTCCTTGCGGATAGCCACATGCGCCCTGGAAGTTCCGAAAAGTACTCCATCGGGAACGATGCTGGCGCAACGGCCGCCCAACTCCAGCGAGCGGACAAACTGAGCCAGGAACAGAAGCTCAGTCTTGGTGGTGTTGGCGTAGGCAAGAATATTCTTGTTCACATTATCCTTGTCGAGACTGCCTGCAAAGGGTGGGTTCGCCATGATGAGCGAATAGCAGCTCTGGTCTTCGTTCTGAGCCGAAAGCGAGTCGCGCCAAGCCAGTTGAGGAGCAGTTACGTCGTGAAGCAGCAGGTTCATGGCTCCGATGCGCAGCATGGTCTGGTCGGTATCGTAGCCATTAATCATCGAAGTCTTCATGTGGTGAACTTCCTCTTTTACATAGGCAGCCATCTCATGGTTTTCCTTGATATATTTCACCGCCTCAACGAGGAAGCCGGCAGAACCCATTGCCGGGTCGCAGATATAATCCTTCGGGTTAGGCTGCATCATCTCCACAATCATGCGGATGATGTGGCGAGGGGTGCGAAACTGGCCGTTGGTGCCGCTTGCCGCCATCTTGCCGAGTATGTATTCATACACATCGCCCATGGCGTCGCGATTGTTCATGTCAAGGTCGTTAACGCCATCTATCACCCTGGCTAGGGTTCGGGCGTTGGGAATCAGGAAGATGGCCGATTTCATATAGCGGCTGTAGGCGCTTTCTTCGCCCGTGCCGATGTGCTTGATGAATTCGAACACGTGCTGTCTTACCACCTTGAACATATTGTCAGCGCCCAGGTTCTTGAACACGTGCCAACGCAGGCTTTCGTAAGGGATTCCTGCCTTCTCCTCGTCGGTGGTAGCGTCTGGGTTAATCCACAGTTGTCCTTCGGGGAAGGTAGGATTTTCCACCTCGCTATCCCAGTCGCGTGCGTTCTCTTCTTCCTGCAACTGCTTGTCGTCGAGCATTTTCATGAAGAAGATGTAGGTCATCTGTTCCAACACGGTGATAGGGTTTGTAATGCCTGCCACAAAGAAGGTGTCCCATATCTGGTCTATCTTGTTTTTGATTTCTCCTGTTATCATATTATTTAATATATTTATGGCAAAGGTAATAAAAAAAAAAGGAAACGAGCAAAAATCTGATGATTTTTTACTCATTTCCCTTTAACTTTCTTTGGAAATCCTTAATGACCTTAATGACCATGACCGTAATGACCGGATTTTCTTGCCCTCAAGCAACATCTCACGCATGCAGTCTACGGCGATGTAGAGGATGGCGCTGATGTCGGCTCTCGAATAAACACTTCCATGAGAGGTGATGTGCTTGGCAAACTTCTCGATGGTCATGATGTCAGTGTACTGTGAGATGGCGAAAGCATTCTGCTTCTCGGTCTTCACGAGTTCCAGGTCCTTTGGGTCAGGGGTTGTACCCTCCTTCTTTGCCTGGTTGATGCGTGACTTAGCCTGGTTGATTTCCAGAAGATTTGCGTTCACGCTACGCATTACGATGCTGTAATTAATCATA